>Ga0070699_100000033_pt1 | contig 136832 bp, 111 predicted proteins | sample KBSK1503metaG_FD_65473 | JGI IMG/M metagenome (GOLD analysis project Ga0070699, IMG submission 65473) | Corn, switchgrass and miscanthus rhizosphere microbial communities from Kellogg Biological Station, Michigan, USA - KBS K1-50-3 metaG | ecosystem: Host-associated > Plants > Roots >... | reverse complement strand
ATCGCCCCGCCCTCGTCCATGAGGCGGGTGAAGAAGGCGTGTGTCTCGTCGTCGGCGATTCCCTCCTGGTGGTCGACGCAGCCGTCCAGGGTGACGTTGATGCTGAAGGTCAAGAGTCCCATGGTGTCCTCCGTTCGAGATACGCGACGAGACGCTCCGCCGTCTGGCTCCAACCGATCGCTGCGAGTTTCCGATGGCGCACGATCGGTGCCGAATCGGCGAGCTCCGGTTCGGCGACCCGCTGCACTACGGTCATGCGAGTCCCGCGCGCGGTGGCAACCAGCTCCACCGTCATCACGATGTGCGCCCCGACGGGCCACTCGGGCATCATCGCGTTGACCGTCGGGCGATCGTTCGAATCGACGACGTGAACGTGAACGACAGGCGCGTCGGCGCCACGACCTCGTCGAACACGCCGCGGATCGAGACGAGCTGTCCCTCCGGCCAGCGATGCTGGAATCGGATCATGCCACCGGGGCGCGCATCGATCTCGCAGAGCGGCACCTCGACGTTGTCGGGCGCGAACCAGCGCGCGAAGTGCTCGGCCTTGGTCCACGCCTCGAAGACCAGCTCGGGCGGCGCCGCGTACTCGCGGTCGTCGATCAGTTCAGCGCTTGCGGCGACGCGCATGGCGCCCTCCGGTGGGTTGCTGCAGCTGTTTCAGATACGCACCCAGCGCCATAGGGGACGAAAATACCCTGAGTGAACTCCCCAAAACCTCTAAAGGTCGACACAATACCCACTATCGGACCCAAGAATCCAGCTTGTAGTTGCTATCCACCCCGAAAATCCTTGCTTGCTGATGGAGGTGCTTCGATGCTTCGAATCGCCCGGGGAGCCCACTGTATGCAGCTGGCATGCTAGGATGATCACCATTCCGGTCGGAATAGTGGTGCCGAAGAATCCTATTGGGGGAGATTTGCCATCATGATGAGCCAGACGGTCCTCGAAGCCATCAACAAGCAGATCCACGCGGAGCTGGGAGCCTCCTATTCGTATCTCGCCATGTCGGCCTGGTGCGAGCAGCACAGCTTCACCGGCTCGGCCCGCTGGCTGCGGGTCCAGAGCCAGGAGGAGCACGGGCACGCCATGCGCCTGTTCGATTTCATACTCGCCCGGAACGCCAAGCTGGACCTGCGCGGGCTGGAGCAGCCCCGCAGCGAGTACAAATCGCTCACGGAGGTCTTCGAGACGGCCTACGATCAGGAAAAGACGGTCAGCGGCCAGATCGAATCCCTCTACGAGCTGGTGTTCAAGGAGAAGGCCTACCCCGCGGTAGTCCAGCTGGAGTGGTTCCTGACCGAGCAGGTCGAGGAGGAGAAGACCTGCCGCGAAATCGTGGCCAAGCTCCAGATGGTGGGAAAGGATCCCTCCGGGCAGCTGGAAATCGATCGGGAGCTGGGCAGCCGCGTCCCGGACAAATCTCCCAAGGGTGCAGGGGAATAACCCCGCACCCCGAAACCCGCGACTCATTTTCCCGTTCAATCGTTCGTGATGCACCCCATGACCGGCAAAAGTCGCCTCGCCTGGGTCGCCGCCTTGATGGGCCTCCTAGGTTGTCTTGCCGACTGCCGGGACGCAGGGTCGCGCCCCCCCAGGCCCAAGCTGGTGGTCCTCATCACGGTGGACCAGCTCCGGGCGGATCTGCTGGATCGCTACGACAAGCTGTTCAACGGTGGATTCCGGCGGCTGCGCGATCGTGGCATGCGCTTCACCAACACCACCGTCGATCACGCCATCACGGTCTCGCATCCCGGGCACGTGACCCTGGCCACCGGGCTCGTGCCTGCGCGCCACGGCATCGTCGACGCCGCCTTTTTCGAGGGTCCGCCCGGCCAGCGCCACCTGGTGGACTCGCTGCAGGATCCCGCCGAAAGCATCGTCGGGCAGCCCGACCAGAAAGGCGTGTCGCCCTGGAAGATCCTGTCTCCGACGATTTCCGAGTGGTTCCAGGGGGCCGACCCGCAGTCGCGCTGCGTGGCGCTCGGCTCGGGGCAGTACGCCTCGCTGCTGCACGCCGGCCATGCGCGCCCGGATGTCTACTGGTACTCGATCCAGGCGGGGCGCTACGTCACTTCGTCCTTCTACCGCAAGGACTATCCCGACTGGGTGGAAAAGTTCAATCGCGAGCAGGTCCCGAAATTCATCGAGGCATCGACGCCCTGGGAGCTGCGCGTTCCGGAGGCGGGGCGCGAGCTGGCGTTCCCCGACGCCATGCTCTACGAGGGGGATAAAGTACACATCACCTTTCCCCATCGCCTGGAAGATGCCGACCCGGAAGGGAAGCTCGCGGATCCGGAAGTCCGGAAGCGAGCCCTCGCCTGGTGGATCGCCACGACTCCCACGCTCGACGCGGCGACTCTGGCGCTGGCCCAGGAGTCGGTGACGGCCCTCTCCCTCGGCCAGCGCGCATCACTGGATTACCTTTCTATCGTCGTTTCCCAGGTGGACGACATCGGCCACTTTTACGGCCCCTTCAGCCTGGAGCAGCTGGACAATCTGCTCCGGCTGGACCAGGAGCTGGAGGAGTTCTTCAAGTTTCTCGATGCGAAGTTGGGCCCCGGGGAGTATCTGGTGGCCCTGTCGGCGGATCATGGCGTCCCCAACGTCCCCGAGCAGGATCTGGAGCGCGGCCGGCAGGCCCGCCGCCTCAAGGTGGAGGAGATCGAGGCGGCCCTCGCGGCGGCCAAGAAGGCAGCCTCTTCCCCGGGCACTCCTGAGGAAATCACCATCCGCGTGTCCGAGGTATTGAACCGTTACGACTTCGTGGCGGATGCGATGACCCCGGGGCCGCTGCTCGATCCGGGGCCCACCTGCGACCCCTTCACGGCGCTCTACCGGAACTCCTACCGGGCGGATCGGGTGCCGCGCTTTCCACTTTTCTCACTGACCCATGAAGGCGAAGGGGCAGGGCAGTACGGAATCGCCGTGCGCCTCACCTACGGCACCATGATCGATCTCGATCCGGCGGTGCACGGCTCTCCCTACGAGGTGGATCGCCAGGTGCCGCTCGTCTTCATGGGACCGGGAATCCCCCACGGACGCTCCGATCAGCGCGCCCGCACCGTTGACGTCGCCCCCACGCTTGCCCGCCTCGCCGGCATCCCCGCCCCCCAGGGCCTGGATGGACATCCCCTGATTCTCGCCCAGCCCCGCTGACCCGCTTCTCAACCGGGTTCATCGGTGTTCAACCCTGAATCCCCGCGACCTTCTCCACAGCACCTCCGGGGATCTCCCCGCCAGAGTTAGGGGGATTACCCGATGCCCTCCCTGTCCTCCCTGGATTAGTCTGTTTTCCCGGAATCATCAGGTCCGGAGGCCCCCGGTGGTCCCGAACCAAGACAGTTCTCGTGAGAGGCAGATCCGCGGCATGGCTCCTCGCAGAGGCCGCAGGGACACGCCGCCGGAGCCGAATCCGAAGGGAGGAACGTTGAACGTTCTCATTGCTGACGACAACCCCAATTTCCGCTCGACTTTGAAAGAGATGCTGGAATCCAGACCGAATATCGAGGAAGTATGGGAGGCGAAGGACGGCGAAGAGGCGGTGCGGCTGGCTCGCAAGCTCTTGCCGGACCTCGTCCTGATGGACCTTGCCATGCCGCGAATCGACGGCCTGGAAGCGACGCGGTTGATCAAGGATCAGCAGCCGGCTGTCCGCGTCATCCTCCTCTCGGCCCACGAGGGAGAGATCCTCCATCGGGCCGCGGTCGCGAACGGCGCGGATGGCTATCTCGACAAGTCGCAGTGCGTCTCGGGACTGGAAGACGTCGGAAGATTGAGAGGGAAGCAGCCGGTATGGATAGACCAGGACGCGGGAGATCTCGAAGAACGAAGTACCTGAAAGTCAGTCAGGGCACTTGACGGGGAAGTGCTCCAGGAGCTAGAAAGGGTCTCATCGAGCTCAGATTCCCAGGGAGCAAGGCCCATGGCCCCAGCGGAAGTCGTCCGCACTGCCCGTAGATACTGCGGGGCGCGCTGCATCACGAGCGGGATACAGTCTTGAGGCGGGCGCCCATTCCTCCCGATGAGACCGAGCGGCTCGAGGCGCTGCGCCGCTACAACATCCTCGATACCATCCCGGAGCAGGACTTCGACGACCTGGTCCTGCTGGCCTCGGAAATCTGTGGCGCTCCCATCGCCATGATGAGCCTGGTGGACAAGGGGCGCCAGTGGTTCAAGGCGAAGGTGGGCCTCAAAGCGGAGGAGACGCCGCGCGACGTCGCCTTCTGCGCCCACGCCATTCTCCAGGATGACCTGTTCATCGTTGCGGACGCCGCCCGGGACCTGCGCTTCGCCGACAACCCGCTGGTCAAAGGGGACCCGCGTATCCGCTTTTATGCGGGCGCCCCGCTCATCAACCCGGAGGGACAGCGGCTGGGAACGCTCTGCGTCATCGATCGCGCCCCGCGCCAGCTGAGCGTCCAGCAGAAGAAGGCCTTGAGAGCGCTCAGCCGCCAGGTGGTCAGCCAGATGGAGCTGCGGCGCAGCGCCAAGGATCTGGACACGGCACGGCAGGTCCAGGAGGACAACTCCTCGCGGTTGGCCCAGCTCGTCGGGGAGCTGGAAAGCGCCAAGCGCGCCGCGGAGGAAGCCACCCGCGCCAAGAGCGAGTTCCTGGCCAACATGAGCCACGAGATCCGCACTCCCATGAACGCCATCATGGGGATGACGGAGCTGGCGCTGGACACGCATCTCACGCCGGAGCAACGCGAGTATCTGAACACCGTCCGGGTCTCGGCGGAGTCGCTCCTCGCCCTGATCAACGACATCCTGGATTTCTCCAAGATCGAGGCGCGCAAGCTGGAGCTGGAGCGCAGCCCGTTCGATCTCCGGGACACCCTCACCGACACCTTGAAGGCCCTGGCCGTGCGCGCCCAGCAAAAAGGGCTCGAGCTGGCATGCGACGTCCAATCGGATGTCCCCGACCGGCTCCTGGGAGATCCAGGCCGGCTGCGGCAGATCCTGCTCAACCTGGTTGGCAACGCCATCAAGTTCACCGAAGAGGGAGAAGTGGTGCTCGAAGGCGGGATCGAGTCGCGTGGCAAGCGGGAGATGGTGCTGCGCTTCGCGGTGCGCGACACCGGCATCGGCATCCCGAAGGAGCAGCAGGGGAAGGTGTTCGAGGCCTTCGCGCAGGCCGACAGCTCCACCACCCGGCGCTACGGCGGCACGGGGCTGGGCCTGGCCATCGCCTCCGAGCTGGTCGGCCTGATGGGCGGCAAGCTCTGGATGGAAAGCACCATCGGCGTGGGCAGCACGTTCCATTTCACCGCACGCTTCGCGCTGCCGCAGGCGGGGGCGCGGGAGGAGCGGCAGATGCAGCAGGATTTCAGCGGAACGCGTGTTCTCGTGGTCGACGACAACGCCACCAACCGGCGAATCCTCGAAGAGATGCTGGAGAGCTGGAGCCTGCGGCCCACCTCCACCAAGGACGGCCGCGAGGCCCTGGCGGCGCTGCGGCGGGCCCACGCCCAAGGCAAGCCCTTCTCCCTGGCCCTGGTAGACGGACAGATGCCCGAGATGGACGGCTTCACGCTCACCCAGCGCATCAAGAAAGACGCGAAGGCTTCCGGCATCTCGATCCTGATGCTGACCTCCGCCGGGCATCCCGAAGAGGTGGCCCGCTGCCGGGAGCTGGGGGCCGGACATCTCACCAAGCCGATCAAGCAGTCGGATCTCTGGGACGCCATCGTCACGGTGCTCGCGGAGCCCGCCTCCGGCGGCGCCGGCAGGTCGAGCTCGCTCGCGGCTGCGTCGCGCCCGGGCCCGGGGCGCCTGAAGATCCTGGTGGCCGAGGACAATCCGATCAACCAGGAGCTGGCGCGGCGCATCCTCGAGAAGCGCGGGCACACGGTGATCGTGGCCTCCGACGGCCTCGAGGCCATCAGCGCCGTGGAGGCGGCCAAAGAGATTCCGTTCGATCTGGTACTAATGGACGTGCAGATGCCCCGGCTCAGCGGCCTGGAGGCGAGCCTGGCGATTCGCGAGAAGGAGAAGCGCCCCGGCGGACATGGCCGGCGAATTCCCATCGTGGCCCTGACCGCCCACGCGATGAAAGGGGACAAGGAGCGCTGCCTCGAGGCCGGGATGGACGCCTACCTCTCGAAGCCGGTGCAGGCGGCCCAGCTCCTGGACACGGTGGGGCGGCTGGCGGTGCGCAAGGTGAAGCCCGCCAGGCCAGCGGTCTCCTCCGTCAATCGGAAGCGGGTGCTGGATGAAGAATCCCTGATGGAGCGGGTGGAAGGGGACCTGCCGCTGCTGCGGGAGATGGTCCAGGCATTTCGCTCCGACGCCTTCGGCACCCTGGAGAAGATCCGCCGGGCCGTGGCGGATAAAGACGCCGAGGCGTTGCAGGGGCGCGCCCATGCCCTCAAGGGCTCAGCCGCGACGCTGGCGGGCCCGCTGGCCGTGGCGGCGGCGCTGAAGCTCGAAAACCTGGCGAAGGATGGGAATTTCAAGCACGCGCGCGAGGCGTATCAGGCCCTGGCGCGCGAGATCAAACGGTTGGACCGATCCCTCGATTCCCTGGCGGGGCGGTCGGGAGGAAACCACAAACACTCCAGGCGGAGGCGAGCATGAGCACGATCCTGGTGGCGGAAGACGATCGCGCGACTCGGATGCTGCTCAGCCAGCGCCTGAGGGCCGCCCATTTCAACGTCAACACCGCCAAAGACGGTGCCGACGCCCTGGCCAAGCTGAAGAAGAAGCGCTTCGATTTGCTGCTCCTGGACATCTGGATGCCCCGGGTGAACGGCCTGGAGGTGCTGGCCCGCCTGAAGGACTCCCCGTCGCGGCCGCGCGTCGTGGTCATGACGGCGGATAACACTCCCGAGACGCTCCTGCGGGCGGTGCGCGAGCAGGCCTATCAGTACATCACCAAGCCGGTCGAGCCCAGGGCGCTGATCGAGATGCTGCGCGACATGGCGGCCCAGACGCCGTCGGTGCTGCCCATCGAGGTGCTGTCGGCGCGCCCCGATTGGCTCGAGCTGCTGGTTCCGTGCACGCGCGAAGCGGCGGCGCGCATCGAGGGATTCATGGGGCACCTGGACGCCGATCTCGCCCCGGATGTTCGGGAATCGGTAGGCTATGCCTTTCGGGAGCTGCTGCTGAACGCCATCGAGTGGGGCGGACAGCTGGATCCGAATCGCAAGGTTCGCATCGCCTACGTGCGCGCCCAGAAGGTGCTCATCTACCGGATCGCCGACCCCGGGCCGGGCTTCCGGTTCGAAGATCTCAAGCACGCCGCGGTCGGCCACCCGGAAGGAGCCAGCCCCCTGGAGCACATGCAGGTGCGGATGGAAAAGGGAATTCGCCCCGGCGGCTTCGGCATCCTGATGGCCCGCGCCAAGGTGGACGAGCTGATTTACAACGAAGCCCAGAACGAAGTGGTGTTCGTGAAGTATCTCTGACCTTTCCCCGCCGGAAGCGTCGCTGGAAATACCTTGACAATGCGAAGAGAAAAGGGCGTAGCATGCCCTGTCACGTCTTAGGGGGAAGCCTGGGAAGGGGCGTGTGTCGAGATCGGCCTGCCCGGGCGACAAGGCTCTCCTCGAGGGTTATCTGCGTGGTGACGCCGCGGCCCTGAGGATCGTGGATCGCTGGATCGACTCCGCGGTCTGGCACCGCCTCGGCCCCTGCCGCGAATTCCTCGATGATCTCCGCCAGGACGTGAAGCTGCGGCTCCTCCAGAACTTCCACCGGGGGAGCTTCCTGGGGATTTCCTCGCTCAAAACCTATGTCCAGAGCATTGCCAGCAACGTCTGTGTCGATTTCCAGCGGCGGATCATCGGACGCCGTCAAAGCCTGGAGTTGGAGCGGGGGATGCGAAATCGCCGGCCGGAGGAGAGCCTTGAGTCCGATTACCTGGCGCTCGATCTGGCTCGGGCGGTGCTCTCCGACCTCTCCGATAGCGACCGGCTGCTGATGTGGCTGGTTTTCGGGGAGCGGTACACCTACGAGGAGGCGGCCCACCGCCTGGGAAAGTCGATTGGAGCGGTCAAGGTGCGGGTCCATCGCTGCCGGCAGCACATCCGGCATCGCTTTGGGGGATCGCATTGAGAGCTGAGTTTCTTACCGTGGACCGGGCGGATGCCCGGCCCACGGCACGTACCCTCCTCAAAGAGGGGAGAGGAGGAGGGTTGCGGTAACGTGTGAATCGAAACTTCCCGCTTAATTTAGTCGGATGGGGCGCCTGAATGGTTACAGGGTCGCGAAGGCTCGTCGCCGGGCGAGGCTCCGGCGTCTACCGCCCGCCAGGGGTCGGCCCCGTCGTCTCCTGAGAGAAATGGGCCTGGGCGCGCAGCAGCGCGCAGATCGACTTGGCGTCGGTGATTTCGCCGCGCAGCGCCATCGAGGCCGCCTCGTCCAGCGGAAGTCTTTCGACGCTCAGGACTTCGTCGTCCTGAAGTCCCTGCTCTGCGGGGGTCAGGTCCCGGCCCAGGAACAGCCAGATCTTCTCATCGGTGAATCCCGGGGTCGTCCAGATCCATCCCAGCGGCTCCAGCCGGCCCGCCCGGAAACCGGTCTCTTCCTGAACTTCTCGCCCCGCGCAGGTTTCAGGGGACTCGCCCGGGTCGAGCTTGCCGGCCGGTACTTCCAGGAGGAATCCTCCCGTCGCGTAACGGTACTGGCGAATCAGCATGACATTTCCGGATGCATCCACCGGCACGACGGCCGCGGCGCCCGGGTGGCGAATCAGCTCCAGCTCGCAGACATTGCCGTTGGGAAGCCGCACCCGATCCACCAACAAATCGACGACCCGCCCCTTGAAGATTGGCCGACTCTCCAGAACTTCGCCATCGCTCATGCTCATCTCCTATTCGTGGCAGCCGGCGCAAGTGTCTTCTTTGATGCTGGGAGGCTTTCCAGGCGTCAAGTCGTGGCAGTCCACACAGGTCTGGCCCGCTTCGTCCAGATGGAAGGTGTGGCTGAATTCTCCACGCTCGACCTTGAAGGTCCTGGCGCGAATGGCGGCATGGCACGCCAGGCAGTCGACTTCGGGTCGGGCGTGATGGCACGACTCACACCCCGAGGCGTCGAAACGAACGATCTCGTCCTTGGCGCGCTCCTCGTGCGGCCGGTGGCAGCTCTCGCAGCGTAGCTTCGATTTCAGGACGTGCGGCTCGTGCCGGAACTCTCTGCCGAAGATCTGCCCCCGCTGGGCATCGATCCCCTCGTGACAGGAAAGGCAGGGCGACTCGTACGGCGGGGCCGGCCAGGGCTCCGGGAGCGCCGACAATCCCCGGGAGGCGCGGGCGCGATTCAGGTCGTCGTGGGACTGCCGCAGCAGGGCGTAGGCATAAGTCACATTGTGGATGCCGTTGGCGCACTTCACCAGGTCGAGATTGAAGCGGGCTTCCTGCAGGGCTGTCGGGTCGGGACCCGGCCGGGCGGCGGCTGTTTCGGCGAACTGCCGGTCCATCAGCGCCGTGCGCTCGGCCACGGTGCTCTTCCACAGCCGGTAGATTTTCAGGTACGACGGCCCGTGACACGACATGCAGGAGATTTCCGACGCCTTGCGGGTCGCGGCGGAGTGTCCCGGAATTTCCAGGTGGCACCCCTCGCAGCGGACGCCGGCCAGGAACATCGGGTTGGGCATCGCCTCCACGCCCCGGCCTCCCACGCCGGTGTAGAGGCTCATCTGCGGCGAGTGGCCTTGCTCGTGACAGGTGCCGCACGCCGTAGCGGCGGCCTCGATGCGCGGCTCCCCGACGTGCTCGATCTCCAGGTGACAGTGCAGGCAATCCACCTTGTGGATGGTGACGTGCTGCTGGTGCAGCAGCTCGGTATCGCCGTAGGCGGCGAGGCGCGCCGGCTCGTTGTGGCAGGTGACGCAGCGCTCCTTGGGCACCGCGCCATCGCTGCCCGCCGGGCGCGCATGGCAGCTGACACACTGCATGCCGTAGCGGCTGACATCCGCGTGATTGAAGGTCAGGTTGTCGCGGTGAATCACCTTGTCGGGGACCTGGTGGCACAGCGTGCAGCGGGCCGTGCCGACCCCGGAAGTCTGTCCCTTGAAATGGCACAGGACGCAGGTGCTGGCGGTGACGGCGATGTGGCTCCCCTGGACGATCTGGGAATGGCAAGACGTGCAGCGCAGCGTTTTTCCCCGCCGCATTCCCGCCAGGTGCGCCGAGTGATCGAACAGCACGTCTCCGAACAGCTCCCTGCCGGCGAGCAGGCGCCGCTCGTGGCAGCGCAGGCACGCGGCGTCGTCGACCTCGGTCCAGGGATTGGTGCTGTAGGTGCCGGTGAAGTAGCGGGCCACCATCGACAGCGCTTCGTACTTCTTGCGCAGCTCCGCGGTGACCCCGGGCGGGATGTGGCAGTCGACGCAGGCGATGTTCTTGTGGGAGGAGTGCTTCCAGGATTCGTAGTAAGGCGCCATGATGTGGCACGAGCCGCAGAAGCTGGGGCGGCTGCTGACTTCCATGGCGGTGCCCATGGCCACCACGCCGATTCCCAGCACCATGGCGAAGGCGAGCCCCAGGACCCGGAACCGCAGCCGGGAGACGGCGGCGAAAAACCGGGAGCTGCTCTGGCCCTCGCTCACCGCGACGACTCCGCCACGGCTTTGCGCCGGAAGCGCAGCAGCAGGGCCAGCGTGATCAGCAGGTAGAACCAGAAGACCAGCAGCCCCACCTTCAGCCACCTGCGTCCCTGCAGCTTGCCGTTCAGCTCCGATTCCACCTCGCGGGCGATGCCGCGCCCCCGTCCGGTGAGCGACTCCACGCTGGCCAGATTCAGCGAGTGCATGACGGGGAGCGACTCGAGCAGGGCGGTGCGCGCCTCCTCCAGCCGCGCCTGGTAGTCCTCCACGTAAAGCGGAATGGCGGCAGCCCGCTGCACCAGGGCGTGCGCCTGGTCGATCTCCTCGGAAGCGCGCGAGTAGGAGGTCTTCATCTGCTGCGACAGCTTCACCTGCGCCGAGTCGGCCCCGTGGCAGTTGAGGCAGACCTTATCGAGCATGCCCACGTCGGCCGGGCGGTTATCGTGGCGATCGTGGCAGGCGGCGCATTCCGGCAGTCCCGCCTTGTCCATGGCCGCTTTGTGCGGCCCCTGGAGGAAGTAGGTGCGGGTGGTGGCGTGGCATTGCCCGCAGATCTTGTCGACGTCTCCCACGCCGGGAGGTGTGGCCCCGTGGGCCCCGTGGCAGCGGGTGCAGTCGGGCGCCGCCAGGTTCCCCTTCTCCAGCAGCAGCGTTCCATGCACTCCGGCGGCGAATTCCGTGGCGGGGTTCCCCTGCAGGCCGTAGGCCGCCATGAGCTTCGCGTCGCCATGGCACTTCCCGCAGGTCGCCGGAATGTTCCGCACGTAGGTGCTGCTGCGGGGATCCTCCGGAGGCAGGATCTCGTGCGAGCCATGGCAATCGATGCATACCGCGACCCGCTCGTCTCCCTTGGCGAGGAGCTGCCCATGCCGCGAAGTCTGATACAGGGCGTACTGATCGGTCGGGAGGTTGTAGGGGCGCATCTTCTCCACGTTCGAGTGGCAGGTGGCGCACAGCGCCGGAATGTCGCGGCGCTTGGGAACTCCGCGGAAGCTGCCGGAGTGGGCGCCCTCCACGGTGATGGCCTGGGCATTGCCGCCGTGGCAGGCGGTGCAGGTCACCTCTTCCGCATGGTGGCGGCTGCGATCGAAGAGCACCCGGACATCGGGGTGGCACAGGAGGCACTGATTCGGAGAGGAGGTAGTGAGAGCGGCAGCCAGCAGCAAGGCGGAGATCATCTCCCCACCTCCATCCTGTATCCCATCCAGGTGAAGACGAGCCACAGGGCCAGCACCGCGACGCCCAGGATCAAGGCGAAGCGGCGCTGCGAAGCCGCCCGACCCGGCGAGCGATCCAGAAACGGCAGCAGGACGCAGCAGGCCAGGATCGCCTCGAGCAACAGCCCTCTCAGCCAGGACGGCACCAGGGTGGGGATCGACTGCAGGAAGGCGTGCGATGCCAGGAGGTACCAGGCCGGCCGGACACCCGCCGGAGTATTGAATGGATCGGCTGCGGCCAGGTAGGGGGAAGGCAGCAGCGTGGCCAAAGTCACCAGGCAGCCGAAAACCAGCAGGGCCAAGATGACCAGGTTGTAGAGATGAACCTTGAAGACCCCGGTGCCCGAACGGCTCTCACCGGGAGAGAACGACAGCCCCACGCGACGCACGGTGGAAAAGTTCAGGTAGAACAGGCAGAGCAGGAGAAGCGGCAGGACCACCACGTGCAGGAAATAGAAGCGCAGCAGCACCAGCGTGTCGGGGCTGGCGCCGCCCACGAAGAAGGTGAGCACCCATCCTCCAACCGGCAGGGCGACCAGGACCTCCATGCCGCGGATGGTCTGCCAGTAGCCGTGCTGGTCCCAGGGGAGGAGCCGTCCGGTGAAGTCGGCGGCCGCCGCCACGAGGAACAGCAGGGTCGAGACGATCCAGAGAGCCTCCCGCGGTCCTTTGTACATTCCCTGAAAGTAGAACCGCCAGACTCGGATCAGCAAAATCAGGATCAGCAGCCTCGCTGCCCAGCCGTGGACATGGTGCACGAACGAGCCGAAGCTCACGTCGCGCACCAACGTGGTGACCGAGGCGTAGGCGTCGCCGGCGGTGGGCTGGTAATAGAGCGCCAGCATCACTCCTGTCACTCCAAGGAAGAGGAAAAGGAGCATGGAAAGGATGCCCAGCACGCGCGGCCACCGGGCATAGGAGGGGAAGGGGCGGCTCAGCGCCTCGGCGATCGCCTCCTTGAGGGGGCGGCGCGCATCCAGCTCGGTAGGGAACAGCCCAAAGCTGGTCAGGAACGAGAACATTTCCGTCAGGTTGAAGCGCTCTTCCAGCCAGCCCCGCACTGAGGAGCGAGGGCGATCCGGATCGGGTGACACCGGGTGTGTCTCCTTTCCTCAGGTGCGGATCACCACCTCATCCGCCTGGATTTCCGCCCGGTAGGGGGCCAGGGGACGGGTGGGAGGTCCGGACAGCACGTTGCCGTTCTTGTCGAAGGCCCCGTTGTGACAGGGGCAGTCGAAGGTCTGCCGGGTCTGGTTCCACTTGAGCACGCAGCGCAGGTGGGTGCAGATGGCGGGCAGCGCCAGCACCTGCGTCTCGGAGACGCGGATCACGTAGAGCGGCTCGGCGCCGTGGCGGATGAAGCGCGCTTCCCCGATGCCCAGGGCGGAGAAGGAGCCGCAGCGGATGACCCCCTCAGCGGGCCGCTTCTCTTTCTCCGGCGCCTTCAGAAAGGCGATCCCGACCGCCCCTGCCCCGATGGCCCACAGCGACAGGAATCCCTTGACCAGCCATCCCAGGGCGGAGCGCCGCCCCATTCCGATTTCCGGCTCGGCATTCAGCGGTGATGACACCAGGAGCTCCTTTTCATTCCTTCGGTGTTGGCTTCGGCGCCTCCGCCTGGCGCTGCAGCTTCTCCAGCTCCAGCGGATGCTCCTCGGCCATCACCGACTCCGGCATGCGGCCCGAGATCCAGGCGGTGTTCATGGGATAGACCTCCGGGTTGAATATCACATAGTAGAGATGCCAGACGAGAATCGCCAGCGTCGCCAGCCAGGCCTCGTAGAAGTGCACCGACCTGGAGATGTCCCACCCCAGCTTGGTGAGCAGGGAGATGAACAGGTTCTCGAAGGCCATGATGACTCCGGTGAGTGCCATCACCAGAGTCCCCCAGACCAGAGCCCAGTATTCCATTTTCTCCATGTAGCTGAAGCGGCCGAAGCGGGGTTTGTTGGACGAAAGGCTCAGGTTGTGAAGCAGGTTCTGCCCGGCATCCGACACGTCCCGGCGGCGCGGCAGCATGTCCCGGAAGAATTCCCGGCCGCGGCGTGTGCACGCCAGGTAGGTCAAATGGGCCGCGCTGGCGGCGATCATCACCACCGCCGCGATCCGGTGCGACAGGCTGCGCGCCTCGAAGGCGTGATCGCTCAGGCGGCGGATCCCCTGGACCCACCAAGCCTCGGGGTAGCGGAGCATGAATCCGGTGATCACCAGCACCGTGAAGCTGAGCATCAGAGCTCCGTGCTGCAGCCGTTCCCCCAGGGTCATCCTCAGGTAGAGGGCGTGCCCATGAGGCTCCTCCGCCGCCGCGCCTCGGCGCACCCGCAGCCGGTGCGCCGATTTACGGATGAAATCCAGCAGGTTGTGCAGGAACATGCCGCCCACCACCAGCACGATGAGGCCGACGTAGAGGGTGGCGGTCCAGTAGAGGATCGGCTCTTTCGCCTGCTCGGAGGTCACGTGCACCGAGCCCACGGTGAACCGCCAGTTGGCGCCTGGGTGGCACCGTCCGCAGGTAACGGCAAGGTGGGCCTTGTTGACGCTAGAAGTGGGATCGGCGCTGGATTTGATGTCGTGCGCCCCGTGACAGCTGGCGCAGTTGGCGACCTCGACGGTGCCGCCTCCCCGGATGGCCAGGCCGTGAAAGCTGTCGGCAAAGGTCCGCGCCCGATCCGACGGGATGCCGTATTTCTCCGACAGCTTCACGGAGCTGTGGCAGGGCGAGCAGACTTGGGCCGAGACATTTTTCGCGGCCACCGGGGAGCGGGGATCCGAATGGAACAGGATGTTGTGCTCCCCGTGGCAGTCGGTGCACACCGGAGCGTCCGGATTGCCGCGCCGCATCCCCGCTGCGTGGACGCTCTCGGCGTACTTCTGCGCTTCGGCGGCGTGACACGTGGCGCAGGTCTCGGGAATGTGGGTCTTGTTCACTCGCGCTTCCGGGTCCATTCCCTGGCGCATCTCGTGACTGCCGTGACAATCCACACAGTTGGCCGCCGAGGCATTTCCCGCCAGCAGCGCCGCCCCGTGGACGCTTTTCTCGTATGCCGCGATGAAGCCGGCGCGGGGACCCATCTTCGCCTTGACGTCGGGATCGTCCAGGTGGCAGGAGAGGCAAACCTTCTCCTGGGCGATCTTCAAGGATGCCTCATCTCCCTTCCAGCCCAGCGGTGTCAGCGGGTGGTTATGGCAGGACATGCAACCCGGAGCGCCCTTGGCCTGTGCCTTCAGGGCCTTGCCGTGCGCCGAGGCGGCGAAGGTGTGGGCGACTAGCTGGTGGCACGAGCCGCACGATTCCACCGGGTGGTCGGTGGAGTAGCGGAACGTCTCCGATCGGACTGGAACCACGTTGTGAGTCCCATGGCATTGCTGGCACGAAGGCAGTCCCGGCTTGCCGGGAGCGGATGCGGTGAAGCCGGCATGAAAGGGGTGCTTTTCCGGCGCATCCGAATGGCATTCGGCGCATGCCACCGGCTCGATCTTCTTCTTGTGGGGCAGCTCTTCGGGGTTGAATCCCGTATGGCAGTCGGTGCAGCTCAGGCCCTTGTGAACCGAGCCCGCCAGGGCCGCTGGGTCGACGTGCAGGGAGACGGTATTCCCATTCCGGTCAGCGCTCAGCGAGGGATCGCTATGGCAGGTGAGGCAATCCTCGGAGGATGCGGCACGAGTGAACGGCGCCGGCGCCAGCGCCAGCCATGCCAGGGTCGAAACGAGGAGAAGTAACCTGACGGCCCTCATGGCCCGGACTCCGACTCATACCCGCGGGCGAGCTCCCAGCTCTTTCACTTTCATCGCCAGAGCCAGGATCACCGCCAGGATCACCAGGAGCGACAGACCCAGCCCCACGCGCCGGAAGCGCAGCTCGGCGAAGGCCTTCTTCGCGGCGACCACGCCGGCGTCGGTGGCGGCTATCCCGCCGTTGGCCGCCGCCAGAAAGCGGTCGAGATCGAAGCTGTGCGCCAGAACGCGCGATTCCACCAGCCCGTCCTTGGCCTTCTGCAGGGCGAAGCGGTCTTCGCTGACCTCCATGCCGGCGCGCTCGGCCTGATCCAGCAGGGCGTTGGCCTTGGCCAGGCCCCCTTTCAGCGTTTCAATCGATTGGGCCATCTTTCCCGCGGCCGCGTACCCGTTGTCTCCCTCGGCGTGGCATCCGGTGCAGGTGGAGGTTGTCCCCACCCCCAGCATGTCGTCTTTCGGCGCAAGGACAGCGTGATTGCTGTGGCAGACCATGCAGCGGATGCAAGGGCTGAGGTCCATCTTCTTCTTCGCTTCGGTCTCGCGGAACAGGGTGGCTTCCCGCGGGTGGCAGGTGCCGCAGACGCTGGTGACGTTATCCACGCCCGGGGGCGCGGCGCCGTGGCTGCCGTGGCAATCGTTGCAGGTCGGCGCGGCCAGGTCACCCTCGACGCTGATCGCATGGAAGTGGACGCTGGTCTTGTAATCGGCGAGCTGATTCGTCGGGATGCCGTAGGGATCCATCTTTTTCGCGTCGGCATGGCAGTGGGCGCAGGTCTGGGCCACGTTGGTCGGATAGACCGGGGAGCGCGGATCGGAGATCGCCCGGATCCCATGCACCTGATGGCAGTCGATGCACACGGCGACTTCCCCGTCTCCCTTGGCGTTCTTCTGGCCATGGACTGAAGTGCGGTATTCGCTGAGCTGATCCACCCGGGCGCGCGGGTTGAATTGCTTCATGAAGGTCGCGTCGGAATGGCACTTGGCGCAGAACTCAGGGATGTGCAGTCGATCGGGCTTGCCGGTCCACCCTTTCTTCGGATTGTGGGAGGCGTCCATGTCGTCCATGGCCGTGGGATCGCCTCCATGGCAGTCCTGGCACGACAGCCCCTTCTGGAAGTGAATGTCCTCGGCCGCACGCACCGTCGGCTCCAGCGCCGCGCCATCCAGCTGGGAATGGCAATTGAAACAGCTCGTCTCGGTCGGCAGGGGGCCGGAGGGCTGGGAAGGTGGCTCCTCGGCTCGAAGTGGCGGCGTGATGAAACTCATGAGGACGATGAGCACGGATACCGGGGCCGGATTTGGGATTCGCATGTCAGTGCCCCTGCGGCAGGTAGACCATCGCAGTCATCACCGCCATGTAAGCCAGGGCGAGCCATCCCGCCAGGGTGAACAACCGGCTCACCGGATTCCCCGGAGCTGGATTGCGGTCCAAAAAGGGGATGAAAACCCAGATCATCGCGGCGAGGCCGATGCCTAGAATTCCCAGCAGCTCCCCCTCGATCCCCAGGATGTGAGCGGGCAGGTACTTCAAGGTCTGGAACATCCAGCCGAAGTACCACTCGGGCCGGATCCCCGCGGGCGCGGGAGCGAAGGGATCGGCCTTCTCTCCCAGCTCCCAGGGAAACAGGGCCGCCAGGGCTGCGAGAACGCCCAGCGCGGCGCACCAGCCGATGGCATCGCGCAGGAGAAAGTGAGGCCAGAACGACATGCTCTTCGCCTCCTCTCCTCCCGCCTTGCGCTGCGCCTCGATGGAGGGGGGCACGCTCATGCCGTGCTTTTGGACCAGGAGCAGGTGCAGGCCCACCAAGGCGGTGGTCAGAGCGGGGAGCACCGCCACGTGAAATCCGTAAAAGCGCGTCAGGGTCCCGCCGGTCACCTGCTCGCCGCCTCGGAGGAAGCGCAGGGCGAAGTGCCCGATAACAGGAACGGCGCCGGCGATGTCGGTCCCCACCTGGGTGGCGAAGAAGGCCAGCTTGTTCCAGGGGAGCAGATAGCCGGAGAAGCCGAAGCCCAGCATCAGAAACAGCAGGCACATCCCGCTGATCCAGGTCAGCTCCCGCGGCTTGCGGAAGGCCTTCATGAAGAAGACGCTGAACATGTGCACGAACAGCACGAAGATGAGCAGGTTGGCGGACCAGGAATGGATGGAGCGGATGAGCCAGCCGAAGGGGACCTTGGCCATGATGAACTGGACGCTCTCGAACGCCTCCTCGGCCGAGGCCCGGTAATAAAGGAGGAGCAGAATTCCCGTGGCCACCTGCAGGCCGAACAGGAACAGGGTCATGCCACCCAGGTAATACCAGAGGCTGTGGCGGTGCAGCGGCACCTGCTTCTTCTTGCCCAGATCCACCAGGAAGGACCATCCCGCGCGCTCTTCGAGCCAATCGAGGATTCGGCCCAGCCGCCCGGCGCCGCCGACGCTCATGATCGCGAGACCACGATTTCACCGTCAGCCACATTCACCACATATTCCTCCAGGGGACGCGGCGGAGGCCCGGAGACGTTGTGGCCCTGCAGGTCGTAGACGCCGTTGTGGCAGGCGCACCAGATTTGCCGAGTGTCATCCTTGTACTGCACGGTGCAGTTCAGGTGGGTGCAGGTGGCGGCAAACGCCTTGTACTCACCTTCGCTGGTACGAACCAGAAGTCCCGGCAGGCTGCCGAACCGGAAGATCTTCCCTGAGTTGGGCTTCAGCTCCCCATCGCGGGCTGCAACGACGCGGGAGGTCTGGGCCTCCGGAATGTCCGGGGGTGAAATGTAGCGGGCCACGGGGTAGGCGACCGAAAGGAACATCGCCCCCATGGAGGTGCCAAGAAACCAGTTCAGAAATCCGCGCCGGCTGGGCTGCTCGGGAATCGGACTCATTTTGCCGTTCCGGTTTGCGGGCTGGGGTACGGGTGGGCGATAGTCGCCTGCATCGCGGCGAAATCGAACGACTTGAAAGTCGGACTCTCGGAGTTATGGCACCCCTTGCAGGTCGCCTCGTTCGGCGTCAGCATGCCCGCGGCGGCGGCCTTCGCGGGGTCCTTCATGACCGCCATCTGCCAGTAATCCCCACCGGCACCGTGACACGACTCGCAGCCCACGCCGTCTTCCACCTTGTATTTGTCGGTCAGCTGGTCGGCGGGTGCTCCAGCGCCGGTCACGTGGCACTTCAGGCATTCGGCCGCCTTCTGGGGGTCGGCGATCCCCTTGGCCTGGGCGATTTTCTTGGCTTCTTCGGAGGCCAGGGCGCCATAGGCCTTCGAGTGCTTCGACTCGGTCCACTTGGTGAACTGCGCTCCCTTGGCCGGGGAGTTGTGGCACATCTTGCACTTCTCCGCGCCCACGTACTTGTGGATCCCCTCGGCTGAGGCGGGAAGCGCCAGGGCCGGGACGAGGAAAAGGCAGAATCCCGAAACGAGCAGCCACTCGCAACGCCTCATGACCTCACCTCCATCAGAAACGTCCACCGTCGGCGCGCCCGCGGCAGCCGCCCCAATCGCCTCAGGTCACCGGGGGCGCCCGCCGGTCGTATGAAAAAAAGGAGAGGGGAATGGTCACCATTCCCCTCTCGACGAATGCAAGCGGATCTCCACCCGAGAGTCAGGGGGCCGTGTAAGTGCCTTTGTCATGACAGGTGAGGCAAAGCTCACTGTTCTGGTCGCTTCTCCAGAGCAGCACCTCACCGGTGTTTTCCTTGTTGTGGACCGCATGGCAGGTGGCGCACTCCATCATCGAATTGCCGGGTCCGGCCAGATGGTCCCGCACGAACGTGGTCGGGGTCAACATGGCGGCATCCGCGCTCCGGATCCCGGGGTCTCCCGCCTGCACGTCGTCATAATTGAAGCCGATGGGATGGTGGTTTCCCAGGTACTTGTCCTGGCCGATTAGGTAGCTCGTGCCCATCGTGGTGCTGCCGTTCGACACGGATGCGGGGAGCTGGTCCACGTTGCCGTACTGGTTGACGGCGATGGTGCCGTCATGACAGCTGAGGCAGAGAAGCGAAGTGCTGCCGGGGACCATCCCGTTCAGGATCGCCTGGGACGCCTGGGGGCCGCTCTGCGGCGCGCCCTGGCCATTGTCGTACATGGTGAAATTCGTGTCGAAGCCGTTCAGGTTGTGGTTCCACAGGGGCAGGTAATCGAACGCCGCGGGCGCCAGGGGCCCCGCGCCGCCCGTGGCGGTGCTCAGCCGATAGGTGTTGTGCGGGGCATGGCAGAAAATGCAGATCCGGTTGAGCGGAGCATCCGACGGGGAAGCGGTGTAGTTCATCCCGTTGTGCGACGTGGCCAGATCGTGGACCGTTCCATTGATTCCGGTGCCCGGGGTGTACGATCCCGTATAGGCCATCGCATTCAGGGGAAGGAACAGCCCCAGCGCAACCACCAGCAGTGCCGGTGTGGTTTTCCTCATGTGTTTTCCTCCGCTCGCTTTGATTCGCATTTTCAGCCCATCCCCTTCAAAGACCCGCTTCGCAGCGCCGGGTCCGCGCTAAACCCTCATCGGAAAATCATCGGCCTAATGACCGTGCTCGGTCGCGCCGCGCTAAGCGGCGGTAGGGCCAAAATCAAGTTGGTGGTGCTGCTGGGCCCGATGATGAGCGTGGCAGCGGGCACCTGGAACCTATACCCCGACTTCGTGACCACCAGGTCGTAAGTCCCCGCCTTGAGAGTGTTGCCGGTCGTGAACGTCCCGTCCGCCGCCGTGTAGACCGTCTTCACAACCGTCGCGCCTTTTTTCACCTGCACGGTGGCCGTGGGGAGGTTCACCTTAGCTGCCGCGTCCTTGACCGTGCCGCCGATGGTGAAATAGGCCGGGGTCGCCGACACCGGACAGATCCGGGTGGCAGTGCGCAACTTGCTGTCGATGGCCTTCTGGCTCACGAGGAACGTGCCGGTCCTGGTGTAGAGGTGGTTGACCGAGGCGCCCTGCGTGGTGAATGTCTTGACCGAGCCATCGCCCCAGTCGATCACGATTTGCAGCGAGGCGTTGCCGTCGGGGGGAAGGGTGTCGGCATCCCCGGCGTCGTCACTGGACGAATCCAGAACGTTCATCGTCCACGAGTCGCTGCTCCAGGTGCAGGTGCCATCCACCGTCGGGGGCATATCCGGGTTGGCAATCGTGATGTTCCGACCGTAGCTGCCGACGCTAAGCCCGTTGGACAGGAGCCGCACGGTCAGGAGAATCGTCTTGGTTCCGGCGAGCAGGTAGGTGTGGCTGCCAGGGTCGGTAATTCCATGGGGCGTCCCGTCGCCCCAGTCCCAATCATAGCGGAATGGCGGGCAGGGTCCGCCGCAATTCACCGACGCATCCACGTTGACCGTGAGGGAGTTCGGGACAACCGAGCTGGTGTACGTGATGGAGTAGGTGACTCCCGCCGAGTCATGCATGCCGTGGGCGACCGGCGCCAGCTGGGCTTTGGTGTAGTAGGGGGCGCCGTTCTTCGTCGGGTTCTGCACGACCGCCTTGCCGCTGACGGCGAGCGTCGGTGCGCCGATGAGGTTGAGATGAGTGGCATCCGGCACCGAGACGATGTAGGTGTCGAAGTCGCCCCGTCCCAGACCCTCTTCGTCATACCCCAGCGCCCCGGCGTCGGCGACCCGAACCCGCTGGCCCGGCAGGAAGCCGGCGCTGCTCGCCACGGTCAGGGACTTACTTCCCGCCACCGTGGTACCGGTGCTTGTCGCCTGCGCCGTACCACCTCCGTGGCACTGTCCGCAGGCGTGATCCAGGTCCACCCAGCTCGCGTTCGTGAAGATGCCGTCCGGCACCGTGTTGGCGTTGACCGTGCAGCCTGTCGAACTGGACCAGGTTCCTCCGATCGCCGTGCACTGGGCCGAGCTGGTGGCCGTGATGGCGGCCGCCGGGAAGGTGGAGTAAGCGGGATCGCTGTTGATGCGGAAGAGGTGCATCCCCCCCGGCATGTGGCAGGAGACGCAGGTTTCCCAGTCTTCTCCGTCTTCGATCTCCTCCAGGGGTGTTCCGGGACCCGGGAGGTGGTTGATCTTGGTGAGGTCCTTGGCGAGTGGTCCGCTATGGCAGGTCGTGCAAATTTCCTTGATGGCGCCTTCCTGCTCCGGCAGCGGCTCGAACGCCTCTTCCACCGTGCTCTTGTGGACATCGTGGCACCCGGTGCAGCCATTGCCCGTGTTGGCGGCCTCGCCTTCAGCCAGGAAGAAGCTCTTGTACTCCCCGCTCAAGTTGAGCTCGAACTTCCCTACGTCGATCTGGTTGAACGTGCCGGTGAACCTGCCGTGTGTGCTGTTGAGGAACTGGTTGCCGTGCGGGTGGCTGATGAAGTCGAAGGTCCCATGCAACGGGCCCACCTTCAGGTACTGCCCTGGGTTGACGGTGTCGTAGGTGCCAGCGGTGGCGGAGGTGTTGGCGTAGGGCACGCCCCCCGTTTCCTGCCGGTGGCAATCCATGCATAGCCTAGTGATGATCTGGCCCCGGTTCAGCTTGGAGCCGATCCAGCGCCCCTCCGCATCTTCGCAGCGGATGATGTCGGTGGTGGCTGCCCACTGGAAACCGTTGGTCTTGCAGGTGGCCGCATCGGTATAGAGGGGATTGTTACAGATGCCGGGCACGCTGCAGCGCGAATCCGACCAGACTTCGTTGGCCCCTTCGCAGGCGCTCTGGCTCGTCAAGGTCGGATTTGTGCAACCGGGGCCGAACCAGGTTTTCGAGGCTCCGAGGCAGGCCGCCTGGGTCGTCAGCGTCGCATCGCCCAGACAACCCGTTCCGTACCACGTCCCGCCATTGCTCAGGCAGAGGGCCTGCGTATCGTACTTCGTCCAGACTCCTCCGCCACCGACGCAGGTTCCCGAGGTCGTGAAGCTCGGGTTGCTGCACACTCCGACGACGCTGCAGGCGGTGAGCCAGGCCCCGCCGGCGGTATCGCACTGGGTCTGGGCCGTGAACCGTGAGTCGGTGCAATAGCCGCTGCCGCTGGCGGAGTCAGCAGTCGTAAGGTTGCTGTGGTGGCTCGACATCCCCGCAGGCGAGCTGAAAGGCGGCACGCCGCCGTTGGTGGTGTTGTCCACCGCCGAGCTGTGGCAGCGGGTGCAGCTGATCCCCCAGTAATCCCACGACGCGTACTTGTTGGGATCGCCGTTCACCCCCCCGGAGAGGTTGACCACGCCAAAGCCGGCATTGGAGTTCCTGTCCCAGGTGATACCCGGGAACGACTTCTCGGGCTCTTTCGCCAGGTTGCCCGTGCTCGGGCCGATGGCGGCATCGGAGGTCCAGCCGGTGGTGTGGCAGCGGGCACAGGAGTAAGAAGCCCCGGCGTTGTTGATCATCGTGCCGCCGAAAGACGCGCAGGTGGAAGCGTTTCCTCGGGGATCGCTGCACACCTGGGACGAGCTGGCCGGACCTCTGAAGACTTCACGCGGCAGCGGAGTCAGCCAGTCGGCGAAAATCCAGGCCATGTCGTACTCGTTCCAGGTTCCGCCGTTGCTGGCGCAGTCGGTGGCGTTCTTGTAGGCGGAGTTGGTGCAGATTCCAACCCGACCGGTGGTCCAATCGAACGGATTGGCGCTGTCGTCGGAGGGGTAGATGACCAGAGTCCGATCCCAGGTCCCGCCGTTGTCGACGCACGACTCCGAGGTGGTGAAGATCGGGTTGCTGCACTCGTAGCCCGGTCCGGCCCAGGGCATTCCTGGAGTGACCTTCCTGGACATGTTCTTGTGGCCGTGCCTCAGGAACCAGTCGACGTCCCTGAGCCTGGGACCGTTGTACTCGGTCGTGCTGTTGTGACAGCGCAGGCACTGGTCGCCGGGGCCCGGATTGGTGGTGCCCGTGAACAGCGGCGGCGTGTAGGTGCTGCTGTTGGGGAACACCCAGACGCCGATGCAGGTCCCGGTGGTGACCCAGGTGCCGCCGTGCTGCGCGCAGACGACGTTGTTCCGGTCGTCTCCCCGCATCACTACGGCGCAGACTCCTGTGGCAGCGTTCCACAGCCGATCCGGCGCCGCCTGGCAAGCCGGCTGCGTCGTATTGATCAGGTCGTTGCAAACTCCGGAGGTGGTATACGAGCGCAGGTTGGTCGCGGGGCAGGTCACCGAGTCGAAATTGAGCCTCAGGGCGAGGCAGCCCGGTCGCGTTACCTGGCTCGGGTCCGCGGGGCAGCTCCCCTGCGTGGGCAGGTTCCAGCCGCCCTGGGAATTCTGCAGGGAGCCATCTCCGAGGTACTGGACGGCCGCCCAGGCGGTTGTCATGCCGGGAATCAGGGGAGCCGACAGGATAAGAGCTGCTCCCAGGAAGGTTCTAAAAAGAGGGCTTTTCATTCCTGGAATCATTGTCCGAACTCCTCCGATGAAGATACCGCAAGATCCAGGCGCTGCATGGGCTTTTTTACTGCTGACTCGGGCATGGGACCGGTTCTCCCTGAGGGAAGTCAGCCTCCGGTCCTGCAATAGACACGCCAGGGCTCCCAGGGAGGCTCACCAGGCCCTTTCAACCAGAATATTAATCCCTCTGCATCCCGTTCCAGGCGCGGCAACTGGACGGACGTATCGAATCGCAGTTCCGGCATTCTTGATTGCGGTTGCTGTCGTGGGAGCCGCGAAAAAATTGCCGACGTGCCTGCCGTCCCCGCAAATATCTCCAGTCAGCATACGCGCCTTCGCTTGTACCTCGCAAACGGCCCTCCATGCCTCGCAGGGCGGGGATCCGGACCTTGGCAATTCGTCATAAAAAAGCCGAAGCGTCTGGTATCATGCCGCCCCATGAAATCCCACCGGCGCCGGTCGAGAGCTCGGATTGCTCTTTTGTTGGCGGCTGCGATGCTGGTAGCCTGCCGGAGCGCGCTGGCCCAGGAGAGCTGCGTTTCGGCGCAGTGCCACGCGACACTGCTGAAGGCGAAGACGGTCCATCCCGCCACCGAGAGCTGCGAAAGCTGCCACGAGTCGGTGGCGAAGCCCCATCCCCAGAAGGCGAAGAAGACCTTCAAGCTTTCCGCCGAGCCGCCGGAGCTGTGCGAGGGATGTCACGAGCCCTTCGGGAAAAAAGCCCAGGTTCACCCTCCCGCGAAGGAAGGGATGTGCACGACCTGCCACGATCCCCATGCTTCCAACCAGCCCGACCTGCTGCTGGAGCCGATGCCGAAACTTTGCACCTCTTGCCACGCGGACGTGACGCAATTCAAGTATCTGCATGGTCCGGTCGCCTCTGGGGATTGCCTGTCCTGCCACGACGCGCATGAGTCCGACACCCCGCCACTCTTGAAGACCGCCGGGGAAAGCCTCTGTTTTGGGTGTCACGGGGATGTCCAGGAGCTCCTGGCCAAGAAAAACGTGCATCCCGCCATCTCCTCCGGTTGCACCACCTGCCACAGCCCGCATGGCGCCAACAATCCCGTGCTGATGGAAGCTGGGGTGCCGCAACTGTGCTATCAATGCCACGACCCGATCGGCGCCAAAATCGACAAGGGCCCCACCGTGCATGCTGCGGTCAAGGACGGCAAGGGCTGCATGACCTGCCATAACCCGCACGCCAGCGATTATCCCAGTCTCCTGCCCCGCCCGCAGGAGGCGAGCTGCCTGGAATGCCACAAGTCGATCGTGACCCAGAGCATGACGCTGCTGCACGCCCCCATCAAAGAGGGAAAGTGCACTCCCTGTCACGATCCGCATGCCAGCCAGTATCCGCGGCTACTCGCCCAGGAATTTCCCGCGGGCCCCTACGCTCCCTACACCGACCAGCAGTATGCGCTTTGCTTCAGCTGCCACAAGCGGGACATGGTGGAGTACCCCGACACCTCTATTGCCACCGGCTTCAGAGATGGGGAACGGAACCTCCACTACCTGCACGTGAACAACAAGCAGAAGGGGCGATCCTGCGTCCTGTGCCATGCCATGCACGGGAGCAGCGCTCCCGATCTGGTGGCTCAGAGCGTCACTTTCGGCAAGTGGACCCTCCCCATCAAGTTCGTGAAGACCGAAACGGGCGGCAGCTGCGCGCCCGGATGTCATCGCCCCCTCTCCTACGATCGCAAGAACCCGGGCAAGAAACCGGAAACCAAGCCCCCCGCGAAGACCGGCTGATCGCCACCCCGGAGCCGTCAGGGGTAGGCGAAGCTGTTGTGCACCACTCCATGACAGACCAGCGCGCAGGTCCCTGAAAAACTCCCCGTATCGTTGAACACCGGAAACGGCGCGCCCGGCAGCGGCAGCACCACCCGCACATCGAAATTGATGAGGTGCGTGTGCGAGCCCGTTGGGCCGGCCCCCACCACACTGAAGTCGCTCACGCCATGAGGATCGTGGCAGGAGGAGCACGGAATGCCGGCGGAGAGATGTCCGCTGTGGCCCCCTCCCGAAGCGGTGGTCCTCAGGGTTTTCTTCTTGAAGCTGGCGTCGCTGAGGATGCTGCTGCGCTCGTGGCAGCGGTAGCAGAGCGCGTAGTTGTCGTAGCTCTCCGGGGTGTTGTCAGCGGTTTCGTAGCGCTCCTTGAGAATCGGCGGATAGGAAGAGCCGTGCGGCCCCGCCGATCCTCCTGCGTCGTCGGCGTGACACGAGGTGCAGGCGATGATCTGGGTGGGGCTCAGGGTTGGATCCAGGGTGGACGGAATGCTGGGGACGCTCAGATTCTTTCCCATGCCAATCACCGGATGGTAGGAGGTGTTGGCGGTGTCGAACGCCAGCCGGGTGTTGGTCATGTTCACGACCCGCGGGATGTAAACCAGGTCCCGATTGTAGTCGGCATGGCACTTGAAGCAGACCTCGTATTCGTATCGTGCCACGGGGAGCTCCGCGCCGTTGCGATCGACGCCGCTCACTCCCTGGAGCAGGCCGGAAACGTACGGAGTCTCGGTCTTCAGATCATTGGCGACGTGCGGATTGTGGCAGTCGACGCATCCCACGCTGAAGACTCCCCGTTGCGCCATCCCGGTCTTTCCACGAAACGCCGACCGGACCATGGCGGGCTCTTCACGATGCGCGGAGATTTTGCGCATCTGCCCGCTGATGTCGGCCCGCCCGGCCCTGGCGGGGCCGCCGTCTCGGCCGGGAGCCGGGGCCAGGGAAGCGGCCGGGGTGTGAGCCGGGCCCGGGTCCGACGAATGGCAGCCGGCGCTGGTGCAGGAAAAAGGAGTGGGCGGGGCCGCGGTGAAATTCAGCAGCCACTCCGGTGTGGCGGCGAAATGGGGAGTGTGGCAAGTCTCGCAGCCCCACTCGCTCAGCTGCGTCCAGTTGGGCCAGGTCTTGGGAAACAGGGGCAGGATTCCGGCGACCGAAACGGTCGAGGTGGCGTGGGCCGATCCGCTCCACCCGGTTATCTGATGACAATCGATGCACAGCGCGGAGTAGCGGTTGTCTTTCAGGAGGAACTTCCCATACACATCATTGTGCGGGTCATGACAGGTGACGCAATGGACCTCGTCGGTTCCGCCGTAGACCAGATCCGGCGGAGGGGTAGGGGCCAGCTCGGCGTTCGGGAGCGAGGTGTGGTACGGGAAGGAGACCGGATGATGGCCCGACAAGTCCAGGCCGAATCCGGACAGGCTTCCGGGCTGCAGATACCCGGTCCCGAGCATGGGGATGCCTCCCGCCGGATTGAGTACCGCGCCCATGGCGACCGTACCATCGTGACAGGTGAGGCAGAGCTTGGTCGGGCCTGAAGGCTGGGGGAGCGGTCCGGCCTTCAAGGTGGGGCTGGCGTAAACCGTGTACACCTGCGGCTGGAGGGATTTGTTCCACAGCGGCGACAGGGGAGCCGCGTTGTGCGGGGTGTGGCAGAAGATGCAGATCCGGTCCTCGTTCAGAGCGCGGATCTGCCCTGTTCCCGTTACCGACAGGTTGTGCTTGGTCGGCAGCATGTCGTTGGGCGTGGGCGCCGCCCGGGCGAATCCCAGCGCCGGCCCGAAAGCGCAGGTCGCCGCGAGGAGTAGGCTCCTCATGAGCCGGAAGTTCTCAGGACTCGTTGGCCGCATAGCGCTCCGTAATCCTGAAGATCTGGATCCGATGGTTGTACGTGTCGCAGACATACAGCTCACCGCTGTCGCTGATGAAAGCTCCGGTGGGCAGCCAGAATTCGCCGAAATCGACTCCCCGTCCACCCAGCGTCAGCAGGAAGGCGCCCTGGCGGTCGAAGAGCTGCACATTGTCGAAGATCCCGTCCACCACATAGACGACGCCGTCGCGGTCCACGGCGACCCCTTTCGGCATGGCCAGGTCGCCGGAGCCGTCGCCGTGATGTCCGAAGGAACCGAGCGGCTTGCCGGTCTCGTCGAAGATTTCGATGCGAAAATCGAGGGAGTCGGCGATGAACAGCTCTCCCGGAGCGGACCAGGAGATGTGCGTGGGGAAATTGAGGCTGCCCTCCTCCTCGCCCCGCCGGCCGAAGGAGAATGCCAGAGTTCCATCCGGATGGATGGCGTGCACGCGATTCGCCAGGGTATCGACGATGTAGAGCAGCTTGCGGGGCGGGCTGTAGGCCAGGCCGGTGGGCCGCTGCAGCGCCTCGTCGCCGGCCTTTCGCAGCGAGAAGAGAAACACTCCCTTCGAGTCGAACGCGAAGACCCTGCCCGCCGAGTCGGAGACAAAGAGCCTGAGTGCTTCATCGAATACCACCCCCACCGGCGAGACGATCCGCTCCGTTTTCGATCCCTCGACCTTTATGTAGAGCTGCTGCGTGGGCAGGAAGAGATGCACGCAGCGGCGCCCCAGGTCGGCGACGGCCATGCGACCGTCGCTGCCGGTTGCCACCCCCACCGGCAGGAGGAAGGAGTTGGTGTCGTCCTTGCCGTTCCCGTACACCACCGCCCTCCAGACGGAGGCGGAGCCCTTGGCCCGCGCGAATCCGGTGAGGGATTTCTCGTACACCACCTTCGCCCGGGCCGGCTGAAACGGCCATTGCAGCGTCACTTCAGGCTGGGCGACGCGCACCGCCCACTTCGGAGAGCAAGCGGTGGCGAAGATAAGGAGCCCGAGCCAGGGGAGGCCCCTCCTCAGGCGCACTGTGTGCTTGTCGATGCCAGCCATGCGGTTGTCTTGCACTCCCTGCCCTAGAAAAACGTCCTGCGCAGATTGATGTAGAGGTAGCGGTGCAGCCGCTCGTTGGTAAAATCGGTACCGGTCGAGAAATCATTCCCCGTTTCCGTCGCCGAATGCTCGGCAATGGCTCCCGCCGTCATGTCCATCTTTCCGACCCTCCAGGTCAGGGTGGAATTGAGGGCATACGCCGTGCCGTTCACGCGCCCGCGCAGGCGCGACACAACCCCTCCGACGGAGAAGAACACGCCCGAGGAGGGAAGTTGCTTCTGGAAGCTGCCGGCCGCGGAGAGTGTGTCGTCGGTGTAGGCATCTTGAAGGGTCAGCGACGTCCCCTGCGGAAAGTACTTGTGAACGTAAGAGCCGTTGGCGTAAAGGCGGCTTGTCGGGCTCAGGGAATTGACGTATTGAGCCTCGAGCCGGTAGGCCCGGTAAGGGCTCACGTTCCACTCGAGATTCTGGTACTCGGCCAGCGCCCGCAGGGGGCCGCGGTAAAAGCGCAGACCCAGGGTGCGCGTGGTGGAGTCCAGCGGCACGCCCGGGTACACGCCGGAGAGGACCTTGGAGCGGATGGCCACGTAAGCGTAGTAGGGCGTGAGCATGCCGTCGAGGAGGTCGACGCTGACGTTGTAGCCGATATCATCCATTTGCAGATCGAAAGTCCCGGTGGTGAGGGAGTAGGAAGCGGTGAAATTGTAAGTCCCCGGGAGAGGGAACTGCGGCGGCAGGGTCACGATCTGGACCTCCAGCAGGTTGGCGATGGGGGTCAAGGTGTAATCGATTCCCCGCACCAGGCGGATGACATTGAAGGGCGGCAGCGGGGAGCGGAGAAATATCACGACGCTCTGCGGGTCCACGTTCGGCTGAGCCAGGGTGAAGAAACCGGGAACCGGAACGGCGGGATGGGACTCGTCCACGATGTCCACCTGGCCCACATTGTCCGTCCGGCTTCGCTCCAGGTTCAATCCGGCGAGAAATCTGCCGCTCGAGATCAGCTTGTTGTAATTGAAGGAGAGCGAGTTCGAGGTGAAATCCGTGTCGCCGGCGGGGGAAGTCCGCGTGTTGCTCACGTAGGTGTAGGTGCTGTCCAGGCTTTCGTACAGCCGGTGGATGATGTCCAGCTCGAAGATCTTGTTGAGGTCCGACAGCGTCTGTTCCTGTCCGGCGAACCCAACCGGGATGGTGTTCTCGTTGTCCTGGATGCGATAGGAGATATCGCTCCTGAAATTCTTGGGGAAATAGAGGTTCAGCACTTCATACCAGGCGATTTGATCGTTCTCGAATCTGCGGTTGACACCGGTTTCCTGGGTGATGTTGTTGTGGGTGACGGTGGTGGTCAGACGCGCTGTCTGTAAGTCCACCAGGCCGCCGAAGGTGTACTCCTGGGTGTCGCCATCGATGCCGGTGTTGTTGGAGAAGTGGGTGGGGTTGTAAGCGGCGTTCAGGGAGAACTGGTTGCCCTCGGTGAACCGCTTGAAATACTCCCCCTCGACGCTGAATTGCACGACGTCGGAAGAAATCACCCCCGATTCGGTCCTCGTGTCGTTGTAACGCGTGCTGAAGAACCAGGGCTTGTCTCGATAGCGAAACAGCCCGCCCCAGCTGGTCTGCAGGCTGCTGCTTTGCGGGGAGCCCTGCTGCTGCAGCAGCGGCTCGAAGCGCAGGGCGTACAGCTCCAGGTTGTAGGGATGCTCGGGCAGCAGGAACACCCTCGCATCGTACTCGTACCCCGTGCCTTCGTGCCACCCCTGCGAGGACGGGTAGGAGGAGGTGAAGTCCTCCTGCTTGAGGGCCCCGGAAAGGGAGAAATGGTACTGCAGAAACCGGGGATGATAGAAGTAACCATTCGAGAAAAACGTCAGCTTCTCCCGAAAAAAGAGATCGGTCCATTTGGAGCCACGCAGGTCGTTGGTGAGCTCGTCGTGCTCGTAGGAAGCGAACAGGTCGAGGTAGGCGCCGTTTGCGAACGACCTGGGCAGGAGATCCCCCCAGTCGGCTGAAGCGACCGTGCAGCCGAAGAGCGCCAGCGCGCTGAGAATCAGGAGGTCCCGGAAACGCAAACGCTCTTCCCGCCTTTACTTCAAGAGGTATTTCTGGTTGGACATATGGGCATCGTGACAGGTGGTGCAGGGCTCCTCCAGATTGGCATGCCCGGAAGAATTGGCGATGTCATTGCGATCGTGGCATTGGAAGCAGAAGCTGTCGGATTGCGAGACCAGCAGCGGTTTGTAGGGGGAGCTGTGGGGATCGTGACAGACCAGGCAGTCCCCGGAAGCCAGCGGCCCATGGATGTAGGCCTTGTCGAGCTTCATCGCGTGGCAGCGCCCGCAGAGCTGATCGGGAGGCGCCACCAGAGCGTTTCCCACATCCTGGTTGTGACAGGCGGTGCACAGCTTGGCCGCGTACGGCCCATGCTCCTGGAAGGAGATCGGCCGGGCCGCGCTGGGGGTTGCGGCGCCCGGAGCGGGCTCCGCGCCGGGCGTTTCGAGAGGGGGGACCCCGTCGAAGAAAAAGGTCAGGACCTTATGGCGCGAGGTGGCGTCGCAGGCGAAGGACAGCCCGGCCACGAGAAAGGCCAGAAGCGCAGCTGCCGGGGCCGTTGCACGTTTCCGGCCGCACGGGCGCCGGAAGGCAAGGTGGCTCACGGCTTCTGCGATTTCTCCATCTCCCGCCGCCGTTCCTCGATCTGGTTCAGAAGCTCCGCATCGGTTGGGTATTTCTTCCCCCTCTCCCTGCCGGAGGCGAGGACGTTGACCAGACGGGGGCCAAACTGGCTGGTCACCAGGACCAGGTAGTCGATCTCAAAATTCGGCTGGGCGAACTGCTGAAAGTACGACACGTTGTCATAGTCGATGGCGACTTTCGCGGGCAGGGTGAAGCTGCCCGGCTGGTCGCCGCTTCCCCCGAAGAACATCAGGACCCGCCCTTCCGGGTTGAAGATTTGCACGTTGCTGAAAGCGGCGTCCACCACGTACAGATGCCGCTCTCGATCCAGGGCGATCCCCTTGGGCCTGGCGAAGTGCCCGGGGCCATCGCCGAGATTGCCGAAGCCCATCTTGAAATGACCATCGCGGTCGAACTTGACCACCTGGAACCTTCCGATATCGGTGACGTAAAGATAGCCCTCGTCATCGAGCGCGAGGTTGGTCGGGCGATCGATGCGCTCGGAGGGTTCCCCCCCGCTCCCGAACGTCTTGAGCATCTCGCCGGTCTGCTTGTCGAACACCTTGATCAAGCCGTTGCCGATGTCAGCCACGTAAAGCTTGTCTTCGTAAGCCACCACATCCACCGGCCTCCACCCGCCCGGCTCTCCGTAGGCCCTCAGGTATGCGTCGTCGCGGTCGAAGGCGACAATCTGACCACGGACAGGATCGGCGACGTATTTGGTGCCATCTTTCTCGATGCTGATGTTGGTCGGCTGAATGAGCCTCCCCGGGCCCACCGCGCCTTTCATCGTCCCAAAGGTCTTGTTCCGCAAATCGAAGATGATGACCGTCGAGTTGGTGTCGCAGACGTAGATCTTCCAGTCGTAGATGGCGACGCCATAGGGCTTGTCCAGCTTCACATCCTGCTTCTGACCCACCACGAAGCGATTGAAGGCGGACTGCTCCTCCACGTCCTGCAGACTGCTGAAGGAGGTCAGGTACTGGAGGCGGGGAAGCTCGGGCGCGGGGGGGAAGAAAACCGGTGACTCCTGTCGCTTGGGCGGGGCCGATGCGCAGGCGGTCAGGAGGATCGCCAAAGCCGTGCCCAGGATGCCTCGAAGTACCCGACTCATCCGACTTCTCCGCTCAAGAGAGTCGATCCGGTGCGACCCTCCTCCTTCGAGGAGGGTGAGAGATGGGGGGCATTCTAACATTTCGTCGAATTGCAAAAGTCGCATCAACTCCTTTGCCACCGGCGATTCTGCAAGAAGCATGCGCGCCTCGTGAGCCGTCGTGGAGTGATGAAGGGTGGTGGATCCGGGCGGCACGACTCGGCGGAGCCGAAATATTTGCGGGGCTTGCTTGGGGCGCTGCCAAGTTTGCGTCAATATTTCAGTACGGCAGCGATGACCTTGCCCCAGTGAGCTCCAACCGGGCGGAAGGAAGGGCCGGCGACCGAGAATCTCACACCTCCGATCCGCGCGCTGGCCTGGCACATCCATTGCTCAAGCGAGCCTGCGACGGTCCGCGCTCCCGGTTCCCTGCTGACGGAAGCGCCCTCCGGACATGCCACGCGGAGGACTCAGATGAAAATGCCCAGGCTCGATTACGGCCAGACTCCATTCCTGATCATCTGGGAGACGACCCAGGCGTGCGACCTGGCTTGCCAGCATTGCCGGGCCTCTGCGCAGCCGGAGCACCATCCGGGTGAGCTGACCACCACGGAAGGGGAAGACCTCATGCGACAGGCCTCTGCGATGGGCACGCCCATCTTCGTTTTGAGCGGAGGAGATCCCCTGAAGCGCCTCGACCTTTACCGGTTGATCACGACCGGGACCAATCTGGGCTTGCGGATGGCCACAATTCCGGCGGCGACCGATCGCTTGACCGAAGAAGTGGTGAGGCGGCTGAAGGAGTCGGGATTGAGCCAGATGGCATTGAGCCTGGATTTTCCCACTGCGAAGCTGCACGATACGTTCCGCGGAGTACCGGGGGCCTGGGCAAAGACCATGCAGGCGGTGGAGTGGGCTCACCGCCACAATCTCCCGCTTCAGATCAACACCACCCTGTGCGGCGAATCCGCCCCTCACCTCGCTGCCATGGCGGAGCTGATTAAGACTTTGGGTATCGTCTTCTGGGAGGTGTTCTTCCTGGTCCCCATGGGACGGGGGACCCGCCTGACCGGACTCACCGCCGACCAATGCGAGGATCTCTTCGAGATTCTCTACCAGGTCCAGAAAGAGTCGAGCTTCCTCGTGAAGGTCACCGAGGCGCCCCACTACCGTCGGTACGTCCTGCAGCGGGAATGGCAGGAAGAGGGAGCGATGCCGCAAGCCGGGCACCCCGTTCAATCGCTTCCGCGGCAGCTGGTCCGGACGGAGGGGCCGGGGCACACCATCGGACTCGCCTCCCAGGGAGTGAACGCAGGCAATGGGTTCCTGTTCGTCTCCCATCTGGGAGATGTCTATCCCAGCGGATTCCTTCCGGTGCGGGCCGGCAACGTGCGCGAGCGGCCCCTGTCGGACATCTATCGGAACACGGAGATTTTCAAGGAATTGCGGCGGCCCGAGCGGCTTCAAGGCATCTGCGGGCGTTGTGAGTTCAATGGAGTCTGCGGGGGTTCGCGCTCCCGGGCCTACGCGCTGACCGGGAGCTACCTCGCCAGCGATCCCTGGTGCGCCTATCGACCCTTGGCGATGCAGATGGTCATGAAGGCCGCCGCTTCCTGATCCACCGCGCGCTTTTCAATCTTCCAGCACGGCCCCGCAGCGCGGGCAGGCCGTATCCGCCGAGGAGACTTCCCAGCCACAGGCGGAGCAAACCAGCGGCTCCAGACTTCCTTCCAGGGCCAGCCCGCAATCCGGGCACTTGAGGGCCTTCGCCGGCAGCTCCGCCGAGCAGGCCGGGCAGCGCGCATAGCCGCGCTGCGGATCGAACCCCTTCTCCGCCGCATCGTCGGCCAGCTCCAGATCCGACGCCTGGGGAAGGCTAGCCAGCGTCTCGCGGGCCTGAGCCCGCTCCTCCTCCCGTATCATGAGGTCGAAGCGGGTGTGGGGGACCAGGGTGATCGGGTCCTCGCCGGAGGAATCGATGCGAAAGGGTATGGACTGCCGCGTCAGCTCCTCCGCCAGCGGCTCCAGATCTTCGATCCGATCGCTGAAATAGAGAGAGCGGTAATCTCCCGGAGGAGGCTCGGCGGAAGGCTCGGGTTGAACCTCTTCCTCCTGGTCGTCGTCTCGCAGCTCCAGCTCGCCGCCGCATTCCGCGCAGGTCAGGATTTCAGCGCGGTAGTCGGTATCGCACTGCGCACAGTGTCGCACCATGCTCATAGAGCCTCCTGTCCGGGGGAGTGTCGTTTCGGCGCCATTTTACTACTATGAAGGGATCCCGCGAATACGCTCTCCCCATTAATAGGATAGCTCCCCGCGAAGCACCCGCGGTTGACGGAGCGCCTGCCCCCCGCCTATTCTTTGGTGCCCTTGACAACGACCCTCATTCGCCCGACCCGGGGGAGGAATTCATGCGCCGTCCCGCCCTGCTTTTCGCCCTGCTCGGTTGCGCCGCCGCGCTGGCCGCGGCCGCCGAGCCCCATCCCTTCACGGTCCAGGACCTGATCGCCATGGACCGGATTTCCGACCCGCAGGTCTCGCCGGATGGAAGGCGCATCGCCTTCGTCGTGAGCGCCCTGGACCTGCCGGCCAACAAGCGTCGTGCCGACCTGTACCTGGTCAATGCCGATGGCAGCGGGATGCGCCGCCTGACCTCGCACGAAGCCGCCGACAACTCGCCCCGCTGGTCACCGGATGGAAGAACCCTCTATTTCCTGTCCACCCGCTCGGGCTCGTCGCAGATCTGGAGGCTGTCGCTGGACGGCGGAGAGGCGACGGCGGTCACCAAGCTGCCGCTCGACGTGGGAGCGTTCCTGCTTTCCCCCGATGGGACGAAGTTAGCAGTGTCCCTCGATGTGTTCGTCGATTGTCCGACGCTGGATTGCACCACCAAGCGCCTCGACGAGGTCGCGGGGCGCAAGGCCACCGGCATGATCTACGACGAGCTTCTCATCCGCCATTGGGACACCTGGGGCGACCATCGGCGCTCGCACTGGCACGTGATCGCCGTAGGCGGCGGTGAAGCCGTGGACGTGATGCGGAAAATGGACGCCGACAGTCCCAGCAAGCCGTTCGGTGGCGCGGAGGAGGCGGCGTTCACTCCCGACGGGAAAGCCCTGGTGTTCGCGGCCAAGGATGTCGGGCGGGAGGACGCCTGGTCTACCAACTTCGATCTCTTCGTGGCGCCTCTGGACGCCTCCGCTCCTCCCAAGGATCTCACGGCCGCCAACAAGGCGACCGACACCCTGCCGGTTTTTTCGCCGGATGGGAAGACGCTGGCTTACCTGGCCATGGCGGTTCCCGGCTACGAAGCGGACCGTTACCGAATCAAGCTCATGGCGTGGCCCGGGGGAACGACGCGCACCCTGGCGGATAAATGGGTGCTGTCCCCGGCATCGGTCGTCTGGTCTCCCGATGGAAAGACGCTATACGCTCCCACGGACAGCCAGGGGCAGAAATCGCTCTTCGCCATCGAAGTGTCGAGCGGCAGCATGCGCACGGTGGTGAAGGAGGGAACGGTGGACGGCCCCACTCCTTCGGGGGGCCGCATCATCTATATGTTGGACACGCTCACGGCACCCGTCGACCTCTACTCGGTGAAGGTCGACGGCACCGATCCCAAGCCGATCACCCGCATCAACCAGGCCAGAGTCTCTGCGACTCGCATGGGAAAGCCGGAGCAGTTCAGCTTCAAGGGTTGGAACAACGAGACGGTCTACGCCTACGCGGTGCAGCCCGCCGATTTCAGTCCGGGGAAAAGGTACCCGGTCGCCTTCCTCATCCATGGCGGTCCGCAGGTCCCCATGGGAAACCACTTTCATTACCGCTGGAACCCCCAGACCTATGCCGGTGCGGGGTATGGCGTCGTCATCGTGGAGTTTCACGGAACGCCCGGCTACTCGCAGGCCTTCACCGATTCCATTCGGGGCGACTGGGGCGGCAAGCCGCTGGTGGATCTCCAGAAGGGGCTGGCGGCGGCGATCGAGAAATACCCCTGGATGGACGGCGACAAGGTCTGCGCCCTGGGCGCCTCTTACGGCGGCTACATGATCAACTGGATCGCTGGAAACTGGCCCGATCGGTTCCGCTGCCTGGTGAGCCATGACGGGAACCTGGATGAGAGGATGGCCTACTTCGACACGGAAGAGCTGTGGTTCCCCGAGTACGATCACATGGGTACTCCCTGGGAGAACCCCGAGGGGTACGAGAAGCAGAGCCCGGTGAATTTCGTGAAGAACTGGAAGACCCCGATGCTGGTGATCCATGGCGGGAAGGACTATCGGGTGGTGGAAACCCAGGGCTTCGGCACCTTCAACGCGCTGCAGCGCCGCGGCATTCCCAGCCGGTTTCTCTACTTTCCGGACGAGAACCACTGGGTTCTGAAGCCGGCGAACAGCGTCATGTGGCACGAGACGGTGCTTGCCTGGCTGGATCAGTGGACCAAGGGAGCCGCGCCTCCTAAGTGAGTTTTGTGGGTTGGGAAGGGTGACGGTCAAGGTTGGCGCGCCGCGACCATCGCCGAGGTAGTCGTGGCGATCAGGGGATTGCCCTCGCTGTCCCACGCCATCGCCTCGGCCATGACTACGGCGGAAACACCGACGGCAATCGTGACGAGGCGCACCCTACACAACACTCCGTCCCCACTGACGCCTTTGCGCCGATCCTGCCTTCCGGCTCCGATGAAGATTTCTCCGCGCCCCGGGACGTCGTTTGCAAGGAAGACGACTTCGGAAGCATCCGAACGGAGAAAATCACCCGGTGTGGCACTCTGGAATCGAAGCTTCTGGGGGTCATAACTGAGATGAACGGGGGCATCTATTACCGACTCTGATGTGCTCACTTCCACCGCTAATTCGATGCTCTCTCCGACCACTGCATCTTGGATTTCCGGGACCAGGTGGAATCGAATCTGCCCGCGCGGCGATTCCTCGGGATCGCTCGGCGGTCGTGGCACCGCAGAAGCCACCGCTCGGGCTCCGGAACCGGTTCGCGGGACCGACGCTCGGCCGGGGGAAGGACCGGTGGAATCGGGTGCCGGGGGCACTCCTGCAGAGATTAACATTGCAGAATCCTCGGAGAACCCGACGTGGTCCCCCTTTGACTCCTCTGGCGGGTCGATTTCGGAGCCGGCCTCGATTTGCGGCGAAACGACATCTTGCTGAGCCGTGGTTGAAGTGTCAGTAAGAGGTTCCGGCTTGCCAGTTTTCTGCGTGACCGGCCCGCCCTCGGAATCTCTCGATCCACTTTCGATCCGATCTTCCCGATGCGGAGATGCGAGCGATTCCACCCTACCTGACTCGGGGAATTCCTGGCCGGGATCGATCCAGGGCGCCGATTCCTCATGTGTTTTGCCCTGGTGAGCCGCGGAGCGGTCGCGCGCGCCCGTTCGATCCGTGAGCTTCCCCAAATCAGTGCCGCGCAAGGGGGCGACTCGTGCACTTTGTGGAGTCGAGCCGGCGCGGGCGTTCGATCTTGTTCCCCGACTGCCATCCTTCCGCACGCCCGTTCCGAGAACGACTGCCAGCGCAATCACCGTGAAGCCGCAGAGGATCAGAAGGCTTTTGGACATGATTCCATCCGAGATGACCGCGATGGTGGCATGGAGCGCCCTCCCCTGCGCCGTCCGCTCCGCTACTGAACCGAGAGGAGGAGCTGATCGCTGAATGCGATGCCGGCGATCGGCTGTCCCAGGGAGTCCACCGCTTCGGCGTTTTCGATCTTGACGAGGGACGGGTCGAATTTCGTCATCATGCTGGCGCGCAGGCAAAACTCCAGGACCCAGTTCTCCGTCCCGGCCCCCTGCACCCCCGCGGGTTGATTGGTGCGGTGAATCCCGACGATCAACCTGCCGGGATCGCTCCCCGAAAGGGCCGCCGCGAGAAGCGGGTCATCCCCATCCTGGTTCAGAAGAGTTCCCCCCGACGCGCTTCCCGCAACGTATTCGAGAACGGTCGAGTCGAACACCACGTCGAGGTTGAAGCCCATGATGTCCGATGAGCTCGTGGGGCCTCCGAGCACCAGCCGGAGGACCCGGACCCCCGTCGAACGGATTTGACCACATCGTAGCGCCGCAGCGTCTGCTGCCACCGCGGAGTCCTGACAGCGAAAGGAGGGGCCATCATCCCCCCCGCCTCCCCCGCCTCCGCAGGAGAGCGCCGTCCAACCTGCCACCGCCAGGACAATGGCCCCGACATGGCTCGAACGACAAGCGCGGAAATAGTCTCGCACTCTCTCCTCCTAGGGTGTGGATCCAAAATGATTCATGAAGATACGAAAATCCGAGAGTCCCACGCAGGCTCCGGGAGCGCCGAGAAACTCCGGAACCCTGTCCAGATTCACGGACGGCTGAAAACTTGGATCGCCGGGACATGCTCCGAGGGCTGACGCGAAAACCGCCAGATCCCGGCCGTCGATTCGGTTCAACGAGAACCCGGCCACTGAAAGATTAGCTGCTGCAAAGAGTGCGTCCTTTTCACAGACATCTCCGATTCCATCGCCATCCGAGTCGAGCTGATCGGAATTCCAGATCTCGGGGCAGTCGTCCAGGCAGTCCAGGCGTGCATCGAAGTCGGCATCTCCCTCGCCCACCCCGTCGCAATCATTGTCCCGTGAGTCACACACCTCGGGGTTGCCTGGAAAGCGGAGCGGATCTCCATCATCACAATCGGTCGGCACCGCCACGAGGCCCGCAGGCTGTTCGCATGCCAAGACCGCGGTACCTGGAGCGCCGAAACCGTCGGCATCCGCGTCCATGTACCAACGGGAGGAGCAGACCGCCGCGGGCGTCGGATCCAGGCGACCCAGAGAGTCTGCCGCCCTCGCGTCGATGGTGTGGTTGCCGGCGCCAAGGGTGAGTGCGAAGCGGAACCCTTCCTCGCTGGAATTGAACGCGCCGTCCGAAGCGGTGGCCGCACGCCAGCTCCCTCCATCCAAGCGGAAATCCACCTTCTTGACCGGTACGATATTGATGTCGCATGTGTACCAGAATGGGTTCTCGTTGGGGAGGGAGGGGCTGGTGGCCTTGCCCAGGAAAGTCAGACTCGAGCTGCCATAGGGATCGCTGTTGACTGGAGACAGTTCAGTCTCCGGGCCGGCATCCACCGGATCGGGAATACCGTCGGCATCACTGTCTCCCCAGCCGATCATCCCCCGGGTGAATGGGCACACCGTGCTGCTGTCCTCCCTGCTTCTCATGATGCAAGGTACGTCCAACAGGCAGCCAGACTCGCAGTTCTGGTTCAAGTATCGCACGTAGCCCGACGATTCCAGGCAGTTGCATTGCGACTCCCAGTACTCATCACGAGCGTTGAAAATGTGGCTGACTTCATGTCGGGCGACAATGTTCATCCGGGCAATCCCCCAGCCGTCATTGTCGTAAGTCATGACCAGAAACGGGCCGCCAATATAGGCATACGCGAACTTCTCGTCGGAAAACGACCCGTCGGTGTCCTTATAGCTGTTGACCACGAAGATGGTGAAGGCCCAGCTAGTACCGTCCGTGCTCCGGGTGTCTCCCGCAAAATGGAAACCCTGCTCGAAGATGCTGGGGTCCGTCTGATACCCGAGCTGGTCGAATATCTGCCGAATCCAGAGACTCTCTTCCCCATAAGGATGCTGAATCGGTTCATACTCCGTGCGTGCACGCGCATCGGTGCGCCCGAAGTAGAAATGATAGGTCCAGGTCGGTCGAAGAGTCGAAGTAAGATTGTAGAAGGCGGAAAGCTGGTTCAGCGCCTGGATGATCTTGTTATAGACCGCCTCCTCCTGATTCGAGGTCCAATTCTCCGAATTAGACTCCGCGGCTCCCGTGCTCTCCGTCAGGATGACATTCACGCTGCTGCGCCCGAGCAGATACGCGGAGGTTGTCCGGTACTGGCTATACGCGTCACAACTCCCGAGTGAGTCCATCCTATTCTCGGGAGGCGGAGCCAGTCCGTCGCCCGCCAGAGGGTGCGGCGGCGCCGCCTGTTCGAGCTGGTCCCTGGCGAGCAGTGACAGTTGCGCCCTCAAAAGGATCCGACCCTCGCGCGAGGCTTGAAGTCCTTCCGCATCGGTGCCTATGGGGCCTTCCGAGTACACCCGCGATCCTGGGGGAACCCTCGACTCCACAAAAGCCGCGCCTTGGCCCTCCTCGACTATGACCAAGCCTCCTGCGGGGGGGAAAACGTGCCGGAGCTGCACGCCATGCTCCTCCAGCGCCGCCTGCCACTTCTCGAAATTCACCCCCCGCGGAGCCTCGACGAGTAGCACCAACTCCTGTGGGGATTTCTGCTCATTCTGGGAAGGGTCCGGGGCCGAAGGTTGGGAATCGGCGCCGGGCGAAGGTGGGAGCGAACCATTGCCACCCGCCGCAGGAGGCGCGAGCAGAAGCGAAACTGCCACAATCCCTACGAAAATCCTGCATTCTCGCGAGAGACGACGGCAGCCCTGCTTGAGCCGAAGTCGCTGAAACTCATTTATCATGATTTTGACTTAGGAATTAATACTTCCCTTCCGTCGACATTGTCAAGAGTGGCTCGCTTCATGTTGGCTCGCTTCAGTATGACGAGGTCCTGCGCCTAATAACGCCTCGATCCGCCCTATGGGGTGGCAATTGTGACCGAGAGTCTGGGCTCCGCGAACCCCGACCCTTCGGGTCAGGACCCCTCGTGGGCCAAGAAAGATGGAGATTCAAGAGTAAGGGGCCGTGCAGAAAACTCGCCAGTCGGGCAAGACCTGGTTTTGGTGCGGTTTTATGATCCCGGCGCCCGTCGTTGCGGGCTTCGGGATTCCTTGTCGGGAATCAATTTGAGGATTCTCGCCGGGGCCACCATCCGGTAGCTCGACTGGAGGAGGCCCTCGATCTGCTTCCAGCTCACGCGCCCGTCGAGGTATCGCGCCACCCAGCCGAAGCGCCCCGAGTAAGGCGGGATGAAATAACGCTCATCCGCAAGCAACGCCAGCCGGATCGGCTCCACGGTCTTGAAGCAGACAGCATCCCTGCCGCGGTGGAGCTCGAACGACGCGAAAATCTTTTCCCCCACCCGGAAGTTGGGATGCCCCCAGGTGAAAGTTTCTTTGGTGGCGGGCAGCGAGAGGCAGATGGCCCGCAGCCGGTCCAGCGCCGTTGCGTCGCGGGCCTGGGGCGCCATCCTCCGTGGTCTCCTGAATCCTCAGAGTCCCGTGGGCACGCAATTCTTCGCGTGATGCTGTTCGGCATAGCATGGGTTCGGATAGGTCTTCCCGTTGTCGCAAATGACCGGTGCGTAGACCAGCGGGCATCTGCCTTCGGCCTGGATCTGCGGCGTCCCTCCGGATACCGGCCTCCCCTTGCTCACGATCGGGCCACTCGTCAACAACCCCAATGCCAGGCCGGTCACGATGAAGATGCGGGTCATGACTGCCTCCTCTGAAAAAGGTTGGACTGCACGCTGGTGATTCGGATTCTTTCTGACGTTCTCTTGGACAAAAAGCACGCCTACTGATGGGGAAGGACCGGGTTCCGGTTAGCATAGGGAGCCTGACGCGGAGGTGTCAAGAGTTGACGCCCTCCCGGGGGTTGCCTATCCTTTCTCTTCACGGCCCGCCTGTGGGCCCCCCTTGCCACCGAGGAAGTCCTTGCTCTTGAGTAAGTTTAGCCATCAATCCCGTCTCACGAGCGTCCTGGCACTGGCCCTTTTTCTGTCTCTCGGGAACCCTGGGTTCACCGCCGATCTTTCTGAAGACGAGGTTTCGCTCCGCTTTCAAGAAGTGCCGCTGGGGACCCGCGTCGTCCTGGAATTCACCGCCCGCCCGGGATATCAGGTGCAAAAACTATCCGACCGGGTCGTGGTGAGCCTGCAGGGTTCCTACAAGTCCGTCCCCTTCAAGTCCAAGAACTTTGACGAGCCGATCGTGCAGCGCTTCAAGCTGGACAGGAATTCCCGACAGACAGAGCTGCTGTTCTTCACCGGCCCCCAGTTCGTGAGCGTGTCCAGCTTCGAGATGAATGGCCCGTTCCGGCTGATTCTGGATTTTCACAAGCGGTCGGAAGCCGCGCCCGTGCTGGGAGCGGGAACGCCAACTCCGGCGCAATCGGGCGGCGCTTTGGAGACTCCGCCCCTCCCCCCCACCCGGCAGGAGCCCCAGCCGGCTCCCGAAGCCGGCGAGGGTGGAATACCGATCCCCACGAAAGAGCCGGGACTGCAGCTGGTGGTGGTGGACGCGGGGCACGGGGGAGTGGAGATGGGGGCCAGGGGCCCCTCGGGTCTTTTGGAGAAGGACGTGACGCTGGACGTGGCGAAGCGCATCCAGGCCGGGTTGATCAAGCGTCTCGGCGTGCGGGTGATCCTGACGCGCGAGTCGGACAAGCAGGTGAGCCTGGACGATCGAACCGCCCTGGCCAATCACGAGCAGGCCGATCTGTTCCTTTCCATCCACGTGAACGCCTCGGCGGCCGTCAAAGCCCGGGGAGCGGAGACCTATTTCCTGTCCTACCAGGCCACCGATGACGAGGCGCGGGCCCTGGCGGCCCTGGAGAACAACACCATAGGGGTGGAATCTCCCCCCGGAAGCCAGGCCTTGGGAATGGTGCTGTGGGATCTCGCCCAGTCCCAGTATCTTGCCGAAAGCAGCAAGCTGGCGGAGGCCATCCAGCAGAATCTCAACCAGCTGCTGCGCATCGAGAGCCGCGGCGTCAAGCAGGCTCCATTCAAGGTTCTCATGGGGGCGACTATGCCGGCGGTGCTGGTGGAGATCGGCTTCATCACCAACTCCGAGGAGGAAGACCGTCTCAAGGACTCCTCCTACCGGGAGCGGATCGCCCAGGCCATCGTCGACAGCGTTGCGGCCTTCAAGGAACAGGTCGGGAAGCAGCTGGGACCGCGATGAGACTTTCGCCCCGGGTCGTCCTCCTGGCGGCGGTCGGGATCTCGGCGCTGCTCATCGCGCTGGCCCTGCTCTGGCAGCTGGACTCGCGCCGCGCCGCGTCGCCTCCCCCGGCGGCCACTCCCCAGCAGGCGTCCTCCCCCGCAACCCCGGCGCTGAGCCGCAATCCCGCGCCCACGGAGGAGGGCAATCAGAGGGAAGTGACCCTGTTCTTCCAATCCCCCGACAGCGACGACCTGGTCCCCGAGGTCCGCAAGATTTTCCTCACCGAGACCATCACCGATCAGGCGCGACAGACGGTGAAGGAGCTGATCAGCGGGCCGGAGTCCCGGCTGGTTGCCACGATTCCACCCGGGACAGAGCTGCGCGAGATCTACCTCACCCGGGATGGCACGGCCTTCGTGGATTTCTCCCGGATCTTCGTGGACCGGCATCCCGGAGGCTCGTCGGGCGAGATCGCCACCGTCTTCTCGCTGGTGGACACGCTGTCCTTCAATTTTCCGGAGATCCGCCGGATCAAGATCCTGGTGGAAGGGGAGGAGCGGTCGACTTTGAAGGAACACCTGGATCTGACCCGCGCCTACGTGGCCGACATGTCGATGGTCAGCCGGACGGAAGGACGCTGAGGTGTCCGATCCCCGTCCCCTGGGCGTGTTCGATTCCGGCATCGGTGGGCTCACGGTGTTCCGGGCGCTTATCGAACGGCTTCCCGCAGAGCAGATCCTCTACCTGGGGGACATGGCCCGGGTCCCGTATGGGACCAAATCGCCGGAGACCGTCACCCGTTACACCCGGGAGTGCGCGCGATTCCTGATGCACCGCAACATCAAGGCGCTGGTGGTGGCGTGCAACACCGCCTCGGCGCTGGCGCTGCCGGCGCTCATTCAGGAGCTGAGCGTCCCGACGGTGGGTGTGCTCCAGCCCGGTGCCCGGCGCGCCTGTGCCGTTTCCGTCAGCGGGAGAATCGGGGTGATCGGAACCGACGCCACCATCCGCAGCGGCGCCTACGCCTCGGCGATTCGGGGCTTCAAGGCGGACGCCGAAGTCAGCTCCGTGGCCTGTCCGCTGTTCGTGCCGCTGGCCGAGGAGGGGTGGACCGAGGGGGAAGTGGCTCGCCTGGTGGCGCAGCAGTACCTCGCCGCCTTCGACGGAAAGCGTATCGACACGCTGGTTTTGGGCTGCACTCACTATCCGCTGCTGAAGGGAGTCATTTCGCAGGTGCTGGGCGCTTCCATCCGGCTGGTGGACTCGGCGGAGGCGGTGGCCGATGAAGCGGCGAGTGTGCTGGAATCATCCGGTCTGAAATCGGTGCGCCAACCGGGAGACCAGCACCACTTCTACGTCACCGACTCTTCCCGGCGCTTCGCCGAGGTGGGGACGCGGTTCCTGGGGACCCCCCTGGGAAGGCTGGAACAGGTGGACATCACGGGAGAGGTTTGATGTTTCAACGCAAAGACGCGCGGTCGCCGAGCCAGATGCGGGAACTCCGCATCGATCTGGACGTCAATAAATATGCCGAAGGGTCCGCGCTCATCACGCTGGGCGACACCCGGGTGATCTGCACCGCCAGCCAGGAGGATCGGGTTCCGCCCTGGCTGCGCGGCCAGGGGCAGGGATGGGTGACCGCGGAGTACGGCATGCTCCCGCGGGCCACCGACGTGCGCACGCAGCGGGAAGCCTCCAAGGGGCGCCCGTCCGGTCGCACCCAGGAGATCCAGCGGCTCATCGGGAGGTCGCTGCGCTCCATCACGCAGCTCACCGCCATGGGCGAGCGGACGATCTGGGTCGACTGCGACGTGATCCAGGCGGACGGCGGGACTCGCACCGCTTCCATCACCGGCGGCTTCGTGGCGCTGGCTCTGGCCTTCCGTCGCATGAAGGAAAAAGACCAGCTGTTCAAAAAGCCGCTGACGGGACTGGTGGCCGCCACCTCCGTGGGCGTTCTGGATGGGACGCCCTGCCTGGACCTGCGCTACGAGGAGGACTCCAAAGCCGACGTGGACATGAACATCGTGCGCACCTCGGCGGGGCGCTACGTAGAGGTTCAGGGGACGGCGGAGAAGACGCCGTTCACGCAGGAGGAGATGCAGAAAATGCTGGCGCTGGCCAACGATGGGATCGACCGGCTCTTCGAGCTGCAGCGCAAGCTTCTCTCCGCCTTCCTTCCTGCCATTCTGGAAGAGAAGTGATCCACCCCTGACATGACCTTGCTCATCGCCACCCGGAATCGCGGGAAATTCGCGGAGATTGCCGAGGCGCTGGTGTCGCTGCATCTGGATTTGCGCGGCGCTTTCGATTATCCCCACGTGCCCGACTGCCCCGAGGGAACCGAGAGCTACGAAGCCAACGCCGTGGCCAAGGCGCTGCACTATTCCAAGGCTGCCGGGCTGCCGGCTCTCGCGGATGACTCGGGGATCGAAGTGGCGGCTCTGGCAGGAGCACCGGGAGTGCTCTCGGCCCGCTTCGGGGGCGAGGGGCTCAGCGATGCGGATCGAAACCGCAAGCTCCTGGAAGCCATTCAGGATTCTCCCGATGAGAAGCGGCAGGCGCGCTACGTCGCCGTCGTAGCCCTGGCATCGCACGGGAAGATCGTCGGCACCTTCCGCGGCGAGGCGAAGGGCATGTTGTTGCGCGAGCCGCGGGGCGGCAACGGCTTCGGCTACGATCCTCTCTTCCTCTACCCCGATCTGCATCTCACCTTCGCGCAGATGCTTCCGGCCGTGAAACGGCAGGTGAGTCACCGCGGCAAGGCCCTGGCGCAGGCCTGCGATGTCCTGCGCGCCCGGGGAGAGATTCTCTCGTGAAGCGCCTGTCGCTGCTGGGGCGCGCGCTGCTCGTCTACGCGGTGGCGGTGCTTCTGCGACTGAGAAACTTCCGGGAAGTGCTGATGGGGGATCGCGTCCTGTTCGGCTTTGACGATCCCTACTACCACCTGCGCCGCATCTACCTCACGATGCAGCATTTTCCCAAAGTTCCCGCGTTCGACTCCTACCTCAATTTTCCCGACGGCGCGGTCATCACCTGGCCGCCCGGCTTCGACCTGCTGGTGTCCACGGTCTGCTGGATCGCCGGGCTGGGGCATCCCTCTCTGCACCGCATCGAAGTGACCGCGGCGCTGCTGATTCCCTTCCTGGGAGGCCTCACCGCCGTCGTGGTGATGCTGCTGGGAGAGGAGATCTTCGGCCGGGCGCGATGGGAGGCCCTGGGAGCAGCGCTGCTGTTCGCCTTCCTCCCGGCGCAGCAGGCCATTTCCACCGTGGGGCGCCTCGATCACCAGGTCCTGGAGATGAGCGTCTTCGGGATGGTCCTCCTGTTTTTCCTGCGCGCGCTGCGCGACGATCCCGGCAGCCGCCATTCCTTCTGGGGCGGGCTGTTTCTGGCCGTCGGGACCTTCTGCTGGACAGGCGCATTCCTGTACGGCGGCTTCCTGATGATGTTCGCCATCGCGCAGATGGTCCTGGACCGTCTGCACGGGCGCACCGAGTCCAGCGCCGGGCGCAGCGCCCTGCGGGTCCTCTTCTGGGGAACGCTGCTCCTGGTGCCGCTGGTCCTCATCAGCCCGGGTGTGGGAAGGACCTCCTTCACGGTCGTGCTCCTGTCCTGGTACCAGCCGGCGATGCTGGCCGTCGCGACGTTTCTGCTGCCCGCCATCTCCGAGATGATCTTCGCGCGCGGCCGCCGCCTCGCCGCGCTGCGCGTTTCGGGAGGCGCTCTGTCCGCCGGAATCCTGATAGCCGTGGGAGGATGGTTGCTCATCAAGGGAAGCGGCGGGATCGAGTTCCTGACCCGGCGCGATCCGCTCTGGCAGCTCATCGTGAAATCCACGCCCGCCTGGAAGCTGCCCGCCGGCCAGCTCGTCACCTACTTCTCCCCGCTGCTCTACGCCGCGCCGATCGTCGCGGTGCTGCTGGCACGGTCGGTGTTCCGGGACCGCTTCCACGACGTCAGGATGAACGCGCTGCTCTGCCTGCTTCTGTTCACCGCGGCGCTGGGCGCCTCCCAGGCGCGCTTCCTCAATTATTTCGCCGTTCCTTACTGCCTGGTGATGCTGTGGGCGCTGCGGCGGGGGATCCAGGCGCTGCAGCGGCAGTTCAAGACGAAAACGCTGCGCTGGAGCGTCGCCTTGGGCGCGACTCTGCTCTTTCTCGTCCCGCTGGCGCCGCTGCTGCGCGCCTCGGTCCACTCCCTGCCCGGCAACATGGACGATACGCTGGCGCACGTCTACCCGTCCCTGGAATGGATGCGGGACAAGACCCCGCCCACCTCCTACTACCTGGAGCCGGAGCTGAAGCCCGAGTACGGCGTGCTGGCCGATTTCACGTTCGGGCACTGGATCACGACGATTGGCCAGCGCCCCAACTTCTGCAACCCCTTCGGGATTGGCCCCTGGCATGGCAAGGCAGTGCGCGAGTCGGCGCGATTCTTCCTGACGGAAGACGAAACGGAGCTGCTGCCGGCGCTGGACAAGAACGAGATCCGCTACGTCCTGCTGTACAACATCGAGAACGCCGTGCCCGACTATGCCTTCCTGCTCAAGCGCCCGCCCACCGAGTATCTGGCGGCCGCCAGCCCGGGAGGCAAAGTCGTCCCGACCCCGCGCTTCTTTCACACCTTCGGCGTGCGCCTGGCCCTCACCGATGGCTCGGAGCACACGGCGGCCGGCCAGTACATTCCGGCGCTGGACGGCTTTCGCCTGGTCCATGAATCGCCCGAGACCCGCCCGCGCCGCGTGCCGGGGCTGGACGGGACGATTCAGGCCTCTTACGTGAAGATCTTCGAGCGAGTCAAGGGAGCCACCCTGGAAGGGAAGGCGGAGCCGGGAGCGCCGATCCAGATCAAGATTGCGGTGGTCACGAACACCGGCAGGAAGTTCGAATACCGCTCGCGCCACCTGGCCGGGCCCGACGGAGCTTTTCGCTTCCGCGTCCCTTACTCCTCCGAGCCGGTCGGCGATGTCTCCGCTTCTGCCGTCGTGCTGGATGGGCCGGGCTGCCACCTGGAAGTTGCCCTCACGGAGACGGAGGTCATCTCCGGGGCGGTGCATCCGGTGCGCTGCCGTCTAAAATGAGACGGGCATGGTCGCTGGCCCTCACGGCCTTTCTCACAGCCTGTGCTGCTCCCAAGGTGTCCCCGCCTATCGCCATTTCCTCGCCCCAGCGCCGGCACGTTGCACCGCCACCTCAGGAAGCCAACTTGGTGATCAATGGCAGCTTCGAGCGGGTGAGCGACGGGGAGCCGGAGGGCTGGAGCGTCTCTGGACGATCCCGCCCCGGCGCGCAGATTCACATCGCCGAGCTGCCCGATGCGCCCGATGGAAGGCGCGTCGCCGAGATCTCCCTGCGGCCCGGAGAGCAGGTGGGGTACGGCCTCCTCTTCGAACAGGTTGTGCGGCTCGATTTCTGGACCACCTACGATCTCTCCGTGTGGGTGAGAGGCATCGACCTGGTCTCCGAGGTGAACCGTCCCCATGGGTTCGGCCAGCAGTGCGGGCTCTTTTTCTGGGTGCTCGGCCCCAGCGGCGATCAGGCCACGCGGGCTTTTCCCTCCGGAGCTTCTCCCGATCACGACGGGACCACCGGCTGGGAGCTGCGCACCATGCGCTTCACCACGCCGCCGCGTGCCGCTTTTCCGGATCGATCTCCCGACGGCGACGACCGCCTGCATTTGCAGCTCTGGGTGCAGCTCTACGGGACCGGCACCGTCCAGGTCGACGACCTGCGCATCGCGCGCTCCGATGCCGTGCCGCCCCCGGCCCGGCGGTTGCCCGGGCAACTGTCGCTGATCGCCCCGGAAGGCAAGCCGTTTTTCGGAATGGGACTCGCCTGGCTTCCCGGCGGCATGACCTGGCGGATGCTGGCCGCGGAGCAAATCTTCAACTTCTCGGGAGGCGCCGGAGATCAGCCGGAGAAGCGGCGGCTGGGCTTTCCTTCCATGCTCAACCCCGGCTCCGTCGATCCGGCGTGCCGGGGATGCAAGTCTCCCACCGCCTCCCAGTGCGCGGCATGTCATGCGTGCCCCGAAGAGGACTGGCAGTGCCGCGGCTATTCGCCGCAGTTTCTCCATGAGAGCGGCTCGTTCCTCACCTGGCTGGACGAGCAGAACTACTGGCCTGAGCAGTGCGGCGACCTGGATGCCATGGTGATCTATGCCCGCCGCATCCGGGAGGACGTCGCCAGGCAGCGCCCGGAAGGTCCGCCCACGTACCTCATCGCCAGCGACATGCCGGGAGGCGTCTACTACAACACCTACGGATGGGATGACCTGGCGCGCTACCATGCCTCATCCGCCTTCGACATCGTCTCGACGATTCGCCGGGGCGGCAATCCTCCCGAGGGAGCGCTGGGCGGTGGGATGTCCGAATACCGCCAGACCTCCATCAACGGGATACGCAATGAAGCCCGCAGGATTGCCGATGACGTGACCGATTCGCAGGGGCGCCAGGCCAAGCCCGTCTGGATGCTGGTGAACGGCGGCAGTTACCACATCGTCACCGACCGCAACGATCCCGGGTACCGGTTCGCGCCGCACGATGCGGCAGAGCTGCTCGCCATGCGCCCGAATCGCGATCAGCTCCGCTACATGCTTTACGCCGCCATCCTGAACGGCGTTACCGGATTGCACTTCTATCAGGACGAAAGTGACACGCTCCTGACAATGAAGGATCCCTACTGGACCCGGGTCCTGATTCCCTGCGCCGCGGAGCTGGCGACTCTCGAGAAGGAGACCGGCTTTCTCACCCGCTCGGAAACTAACCCGATCCCCTACCGGCTGACGGGCGATTCCTCCGGCGTGGACTCGATGTTGAAGGAGGCAGGGGATGGCTGGATTCTGGCGGTTGCCAATTCGAGCGCGGAATCGGTGCGAGGGGTGGAGTTCGAGGCGCAGGCGGGTTGGCAGCTCGAAGGGCCGGTGGAGCGGCTATCCTACCGCCATGATGCCCGGCCGGCGCGACGGACTTTCGCTTCCGCGCCCGCTTTGAAGACCGACTCGAATCGCTTTCCGCTCGAGCTACCCGGTTACGGCGTGGCTTTGTATCGCTTCCATCTCATCCCACCCGGGGGAGAGCCGTCGTCCGCGCCCGCTTCCCGATGAGCCATCTCTAGGGCACGACGGAGAATTCCACGTCTTTCGTAGTCTTGGTCCCAGACAGCTTGTCGGTGACGGCGATGCGCAGCTTGTAGGATCCCTTCGGGAAGCGCTCCAGCGGCAGCGAGTAGGCCTGCACCTGGTAGGAGGTCGGGCCCACGTGGATGCTTCCCAGCGTCACCTCTTTTCCCTCCTGCCTCGCGAAGCACTCGTAGTCCACCTCCAGGCTGGCGACGCCCGCCTCGTCCTTCTTGGCGTTGTAGACCTGATAGTAGAAGTTCAGAGCGCCCGACGACTTGAATTCCGATTCCGCGGCTTGCACGACCTCCAGCGATCCGAACTGGAACGGGGAGGCCTTTTCTCCTTCCGCCATGGGATGAGAGACCACGCTCTGGGCCAGGGTGATGCTGCTGAGCGAGAGCGCCTCCGAGTCGGCCAGGTTTGGAACCACGATCGTCTCGCGGAAAGTCCCGACCCGTCCGGCCACCTTGTCCTGCGCCGCGAACACCGCCAGATAGCGCCCCGGCTTTAACTGCACCATCGCCTGAAACAGCAGAAAGTCGTCCACCCCGGCCTTTTCGTTCTGCGGCGCCGGCGCGAAATTTCCGTCCGAGGAGATCGCCACCTGGTTGTCGGGCGCATCCTGGTCCACGAACTTTCCGAACAGCACCACGTCGGGCTGTTCCTTGCCCAGGACGCTCTTGTACTGCAGGGAAGTGGTCCGGATCGCCAGGGTCACGGTCACCAGGGTGGCCTCGGAGCCGGTCTTGAAATAGGAGTAGCTGCTCTTGAACGGGAAGGAGTCGAAGGCGGAGGTCGCTGTCACCACATCGTGGATGAGCGCCTCTTCCTTGGGCGGCAGCTGCTGCATGCGGCCGTAGATGAACTGGGTCTCGAACTCTCCCTGGCCGAAGGGCACCCCCTGCGACAGCAGCAGCGGATCCTTTCCCGGGTACATCGGGTAGTTGAACTCGGGATCGGTCGCCTTCGGCCCCATCAGAACCAGGCCATGCGCCACGTCCGAATCCCAGGTCGGCTTCGAGCTGAGCACGAACTCGCCGGAGACGTCCTTGGCGAAGGCGATGACCGTGTTGGGGGGAAGATCCGGGAAGGGAGGCACGCGGTAGATCCACATCACGGTGCCGCGGCTGCCGCGCGGCACGCGGTCGCGCACCATCTCGTCGGGCGGCCCCACCAGGATGTAGACCTTCCCCATGTCGGTTTTCCATCCCGGCATGGCGGTCTCCCCGTAAAGCTGATTGGCGTCCAGCGCCCGGTCGCGGAAACGCAGCTTGAATTCGTTGTGCTCGGTCTTGGGAGTGGGGTCCCGCCGCTTCCAGAAGATGTCGATGAAAGTGGCGCGCTCCTGCTCCGTCTTGCACGCCTTGTAGGCGCGGTCCTCATTCTTGCTGATGATGTAGCGCACCGGCCCCTCGCGCCATTCAGGAGTCGGCTTGTCGATGTTGACCACGAACTGGGATTCCCTGGCGAATGCCGGCGAGACGAGGAGGGCCGCGCCGATGATCCCGGCGAGCAGCCCGAGCAGCACGACACGGCGCGCGCGGGGCCTGCCTGCGCGGGGGCCAGGGCGGACGGTGGCCGCCGCCGGCCCGGCCAAGTTGCTGGATTTGCGCCTTTTACGGGGAGGAACAGGCATCGTGATCCACATACAATGCTGGAAGTATAGCACCGCAAGGCGGTTGTGGCCGCCCGGCGCATCATCTATAGTAGCGCCCGCCATGGACATCCGGGAACGCCTCAAAACCCTCATCGCCGAGCATTGCATCCTGAAAGGGGACTTCGTCCTCGCCTCCGGCGCGCGCTCATCGGTCTACTTCGACTGCAAGCGCGCCACCCTGCATCCGGAAGGGATTTCACTCATCGGCGAGCTGCTGTGGGAGCAGATCGCCTCGCTCCCCGGAGGCGTGTCGGCCGTGGGCGGGCCCACCATCGGCGCCGATCCGATCGTCGGGCACCTGGCGGCGTTATCCTTTACCAAGGGAAAGCCGGTCGCGGCCTTTCTGGTTCGCAAGGACGTCAAGTCCCACGGCACCCGCCGGTTGATCGAGAACCCGCCCCCCTCCGGCGCGCGCGTCGCCATCTTCGAGGACGTGGTCACCAGCGGCGGCTCGACCCTCGATGCCATCCGCGCCGCCGAGGAATTAGGACTGAAAATCGCCGCCGTCTTCTGCCTGGTGGATCGGGAGCAAGGAGGCGACAAGGCGCTCGCCGCCTACGACTACCGCCCCCTCTTCAAGAAATCCGAATTCGGGCTCTGACCGATGAATAAAATTCGCGTGTTTTGGGATGCGGCCCGCGTGCGGTGCTGGATTGCCCTTGCTGCTTTTGCCTTCCTGTGTGCGGCGTGCGCCTGCCAGTCTCGAACCACCTCCACCGAGTCCCTCAAGCCCACGAAAGAGGCAGCTTCCGCCGGCTCACTCGCGCCGCTTTACCCGCTCGGCAGGGAAACGTTTGCGGATTTCCGCAGCGCTTTCGATGAAGGAAAAGATCACACCCGCTTCATCGTGGCGCTTTCCCCCACCTGACCCGTCTGCGTGCGGGGGGCCTCCGCACTGGGTGATCTCCTGCGCAAGTATCCGCAGGCCGACGTGCGCGTCCTGATCGTGTGGGAGCCGGTCATCCTGACCGATATTGGCAGGCCTATTCAGAGCGTGCGCCAGCCGCTCTCCGATCCCCGGGTGACGGAATTCTGGGACGAGAAGCGCTGGCTCTCCCCGCGGATGATCGAGCGGGCGGCTCTAATCGCGCGCGCCAAGGGGGAAGAGCCGCCCCTCGGCCCGGACGATATCGCCTGGGACGTCATTGCCATCTTCCCCGAGGGCACCCTCTGGGAAGACCCCTTCCCCGTCCCCTCCTGGTACGGCGAGGAGCCGGTGGTGCGCTCCCTCGGGCCGGTCGAGGAGGCCCTGTCCAGTGAATCCCTTGTGGAATCGCGGGTCCAGTCCGCACCAACCCCCTGATTCCGGCCCGTCGCCCTTGACGGAAGCCTCTTTTATCCCTAATATTTCGCCTTCGATTCGTAGTACCATTCGGGCCGGGCCACGCGCCCCTCATTCCTCAGTAGCTCAATGGTAGAGCATCCGGCTGTTAACCGGAGGGTTGTAGGTTCGAATCCTACCTGAGGAGCCAGATAATCCCTGCCCCGAGTCCTCGGGGATCAAGATGATAGAGCCCCGGTCGCCAAGCGCGGTCGGGGCCCTTTTTCTTTAGAGTTCACGCGGGTTTACGGCCTGCCACAACCCTACCTTCCGCGAGCCCCAAACCTGCTAACCAGAGAGTGCCGGAACGCGCCCACACGACCAGGATCTGTCGCCCAAACTCTCTCCCTCTCTCCTAACTGGAGGGTTGTGCGGTTCAAGTGCTATGAACCTGCCGGATTGCTACCGGTGAAACCCGGGATCGGCCCTCGAATTGCCACTTGCTCCGGTAACTGCCGGTCCACATGTCGTCCTTGGAGTGAACTGCGACTGGTGTGCTTTGGTGGATTGTGATCATCGGCCGTCCTTGTTACCATCCGTGTACCCATCGGTCAGGTGTTAGTGCAGCAGGTTCTTCCAAGCACGCGAGGCAGGAATCCACATCGAGGGAGGCGCGGTCATGGCTTCGAAAGTGAGCGCGAAGATCTTTCCCGCAGCGGACCCAAGGAGCCCCATGAAGGCCGCACTCATTAACCGCTACGGAAGCAATGACGTCGTGAGCGTGGCGGATATTGATATCCCAACCTTGGGCGCCACGGATTTGTTGGTTCGAGTACACGCCGCCAGCGTGAATCCGGTGGACATCAAGACGCGTGATGGGAAGCTGAAGACGCTGTTGAAGTACCGTTTCCCGCTGGTGCTGGGCAACGATCTCTCAGGCGTGGTGTCCGACGTGGGTCCACGGGTGACGCGCTTCAAGAAAGGCGATGCGGTCTATGCGCGCGTCGACAAGAACCGAATTGGAACGTTCGCGGAATTTGCGGTAGTCCGCGATGGCGCCGCCGCCCTCAAACCCACCAACGTGACGTTTGAAGAAGCCGCCTCTCTTCCGTTGGTTGCGCTGACGGCGTGGCAGGCCTTGGTGGAGATCGGAAGCCTTGGTGCCAACCAACGCGTGTTGATTCACGCGGGTAGCGGTGGCGTTGGGAGCGTAGCCATACAGTTGGCCCGTCATCTGGGCGCAACGGTGTTTACCACCGTAGGGAAACGCAATGTGGAACTGGTGAAGCATCTAGGCGCGAACGTCGCCATCGACTATCGCAGCGAACGTTTTGAAGACGTGGCCAAAGATTGTGACGTGGTGCTGGACAGCGCGGGCGGTGACACACTGGTGAGGTGCTTCGAGTGCGTGAAACCTGGCGGTGTGGTGGTGAGCATCAACAGCAGCACGCCGTCCCCAGCGTTTGCCCGAAGCTGGGGGCTCAATCCCATCATCGTTTTCGCGATCAAGGTACTGTCTCGAAAAACCCTGTCTGCAGCGCGGAAGCACAAGGCCCGTTATGAGTACTTTTTCGTGCATGCGGATGGAGAACAGCTGAGAGAAATCGCGCGGTTGGTGGAAAGCGGCGCCATCACTCCGTTGGTGGATAAGGTCTTTCGGCTCGACGAAGTGCGTGATGCACTCGCCTACTCCGAGTCCGGGCGGGCGACGGGAAAGGTGGTCATCAAAGTTGTGTGAGCATTCCACGCACATCCGCCGTGAGGCCGCCTAACGAGCAATTGCTGCTGGCGGCGCCTCGGCCGGAGCTTTTGTCGAGGCCCAACAGGGAAGACTGCGAACCCGTTCGAACATCTCCTGGTCGCTTGGATGCGTGTATATCGTCGTCAGCGGGCTTCCGTTGTGGGTGCTGTCGTGACCGAACGAGGTGCCGCGGGCGTCACTTTCGTTACCCCGCAGGTATTCACGGAGAGTCCTTTAGGTTGAAAGCAGACGATACCCAGGAGGCCATCATGAAGACGAGCGGAAACACCATCCTGATCACCGGTGGCTCGACCGGCATCGGCTTCGAGTTCGCCACGCAACTTCTCGCGCGGGACAACACGGTCATCGCGACGGGCCGCGACGAGAGCAAATTGCAGAAGGCTAAAGCGCAGCTGCCCAAGCTCCACATCGTCCGAAGCGACGTGAGCCGGCCGGCCGAGATCGAGTCCCTCCGCACCACCGTGCTCGCGGAGTTCCCACGACTCAATGTTCTCCTGAACAACGCGGGCATCATGCACCGGATCAACCTCCACGACGGCGGAGTCACTCTGGAAGGCCTGACCGACGAGATCGACATTAACCTGAAGGGGCCGATGCGGATGGCGAAGGCGTTCTTGCCGCAATTGAAAAAACAGGATGACGCCGCGATCGTCAACATCTCGTCGGGCCTGGCGTTCGTCCCGCTGCCCATCTCCCCGGTCTACTGCGCCACGAAGGCCGGCCTGCATTCCTTCACGCTCTCGCTGCGCGTCCAACTGAAGAACACCCGGGTAAAGGTCTTCGAGGTCGCGCCTCCGGCGACGGCCACCCAACTCCTCTCGGGTACGAGCAGCACGGACGACTTGAAGGGGGTCTCGATCATGAAAGTTGAGGAGATGGTGGCGGAGTCGATCAAGGGGCTCGAGGCTGACCGGCTGGAGATCCGCCCCGGGCAATCCAATCAGTTGAAATTCATGAGCCGATTGGCACCGGAGTTCATTTTGAAGCAGATGAGCAGGTCCGTGGACAGGCTGCTGGCAGAATCGCAAGAATAGAGCATACGCGTCTCGTCCAGCTGCCGCGCGTAACCCTCTGCGAGGTAGCGCGACCGTTGAGCAGCCCGTGCTTCAGCAAGGTAGGTGACGAATGCCCTCGAACAGTTCTTCGTCCCCTGGGTGAGTGTAAACGGTAGTCGTCAGCGGGCTCACATGCCTCGCGAACCTCTGCGCCAGAAACAGGTCCCTGCTCGCCCGGTAGACGTTTGTCACCGCCGTGTGCCTGAGCGCGTGGAACGGATAGAGTCGGTCAAATCCCGCCTTCACCTGCCAGGTCCTGAAGGCAAACTGGACGCGGCGATTGCTGATGCGTGTGCGGGACTGGGAGCAGAAGAGGGGATCGCAGGGAAGCAATCCCTCCCGACGTCTTGCCTTGTGTGCCCAGAAGTTTCTGAGTTTAGCCATCAGCGCGTCAGGCAGGAAAACATCGCCCGTTCGCCCACCCTTGGCGATTTCGGGGCGGATTCTCAGGCGCGTCCGGGGAGTCCTATCCTCTATATAGACATCTCCTACGTCTAAGCCTACAATCTCGGCCAATCGTAGCCCGGTTCCCAGCGCAAGCGAGTAAATCAGGTGGTCCCGGGGATTGCAGGCCGTGGTGCGGAGAATCACCCGTTGCTCGGCTTGGGTCAGGGTTGGCGGGGAAAGATGCGGCATGGAGACATCCTCCTCACATCGGATTGTGCCGCTTGTTGCACGCAAGTCAAGGCGATTCTGACTGAATCTCCTATGCGCCGCTAGACTCCCGCCGGCCATTCTCCACCGAGGAGCCGATGCGGGTGATCGGGCTCGTGCTTGCGTTCAGTCTCATGAGTGAAGACGTATTGGGAAGAAGTGCGCGGTCCGCACGGGGCCATGACGCGAGTCGATATCACAAAGGTTTGCGTCTCTCGTCATCCGTTGGTGAGCATCATTCGACATGAGCGCTAAGACGATCGTGATCTGCAGCGACGGCACCGGCAACACGTACTCGGGCGTGGAGAGCAATGTCCTGCGGCTTTATCGTCTGGTCCTAAAGGACGATCCGCGGCAAGTTGCCTGCTACGACCCCGGCCTAGGAACGTTGCCACGCCCGGCGAGTCGAAATCCATTGAGGCGCCGCCTACAGCATTATTCCGAGCTGATGTTCGGCAACGGAGCTATCGAGAACGTCACCCAACTATATCGTTTCCTAATTCGCGTCTACGAGCCCGACGATCGGTTGTTCCTCTTCGGCTTCAGCCGCGGCTCGTTCACCGTTCGTGCCCTGGCAGGATTGCTTCATGTGTCAGGGCTCGTGCGCAAGGAGGACGATCATCTGGTCGAGTACGCGACGGGCCTGTACGAGACTTCCGACCAACGTATCAAGCGAGCCCTTAGGCAGAAAGGTCGGAATCACTTTCTGGCGGTGGAGACGGACCACGCGATTCTTGACGTGGCCGCGTCACAGTTCAAATCGACACTGAGTAGGCCATGCTCGGTCACCTTCATGGGTATCTGGGATACCGTTAAGGCGTATGGCTGGATGTTGCCACGCAGTTTTCCGGCCTTGCGGCACAACCCGAGCGTCGAGATGGTCCGGCACGCCGTCGCTTTGGATGAGCGGCGCGGTGTCTTTCAAGTGACCGGGTGGGGAGACCGTCGACCGGCAATGCATCATGACCACATGCCCATCCTGGAGGTCTGGTTTGCGGGAGACCACTCCGATGTAGGCGGAGGCCACAAAAGTGGAAATACCGCCTTGTCCGACGCCACACTGGAGTGGATGCTTGGCGAGGCCACGGTGGCGGGGCTGAAACTGATGGGAGATAGCGCCACACGAGAAGAGATCAAGAAGATTGCGTCCGGCAGTTTGCTGGCCCCGGAAGCGGTGAAACATGACTTGCCGACAGAGAGCTGGTGGTGGCGCGTCCCCTTCCCGAGGGTTGAGCTCAACAACAGCTTCTACCCACCCTATCGCCGGCCAAGAATGTGGCCGATCGACGCTCGGGCCCCGTCGAGCCACGGCGAGGGTGAGAACAAGATTTACTTGCATAAGAGTGTTCAGATTCGGGGAGAGGTGGATACTCGATACAGCCAGGAATCAATCTTGAATCGCAATCGAAATCGGAAGAGTGGGAGGGTCACTCGAGTCGACTACGTCGAAAGCCGGACGCCCACGAACTTCGCGGACGAAATACGATAGGCCCTTTCTGGTCGAAGCTGTGCCCCAGGCGAACTTCCCAGACCTCTGAGGTTGACACAATAAACGCTATCGGACCTGGAAATCGCCTGTGTGCTGAAGTGAAAGGAGACAGCATATCCTCATGAGAGGCCGATATTTCCGACAAGGGATCTGACATGCAAGAATCGGTGGACCACTGCAGCATCAACGGGCTCAGCAAAGATTAGCGGAGCGATGGAGCAAATCTCTGCGTACCTACCCATCTCATCCATCGCGAGTATCGCTGTTTTCTTTCTTTGTGCGCTCGCGATGCATGTCCTACGACCCGAGATAGACCCGATGCGCCAGGGCCTTAGCCCTTACGGGACCGGCTACCTGTCTTGGCTCATGAATGCTGCATTTGTGCTGTTGGCCACGGGCACCGCCGCGACATCTGTGAGTCTAGCCTCCTTACCTCAGCGAAGCGACCAACTGCTTACTGGCCTGCTCTTCTTAGGTATAGCCTGCTTGGGGTTATTGTTGGTGGCGCTTTGTCCGAGCGATGGCTTGAGCGCAACCACTCCTCGCGATCGATTGCATCTGGCGGGCGCTCTCATTTATTTTGCTGGGGCCGTCACCGGCACCTTCATCGTGTCCTTGGCTCTGGCTACGAATGAACTCAAGAGGGTGTTCCCCGCCGCGATGGTACTCTCTATTATCGCTGTGCTTGTCTTCTTCCTGACCCTCCTGAGCAGGGCCGGGCTCATTGGTAATCTCGGTGTGTTCCAGCGTACTCTATACCTGGTGCTTTTCTTGTGGGTTCTGCTGATCGCTTTTCGGCTGATGTCAATCATTGGCTAGAAGAAGCGTGGGCAACGAGAGAGGAAAAGACAGGACGAACACTCTACTTGCTAGCGAGGCCATGGGTGTCGCGGCAGCGACAGCACGTCTCCACCTCGTGCGCCGCGGCTTACGCTTGACGTATGCGACGCTTGCGTACAACTCCCTTGAGGGGGTCATCGCAATAATTGCCGGCCTAATGGCTGGCAGTGTCGCTCTGGTTGGCTTCGGACTCGACAGCGTGATCGAGGTGACGGCAAGTGCTGCGGCTGTTTGGCGTCTGCATGCGGATCGTGATCCGGTCCATCGCGCGCTGGCAGAGCGCCGTGCTCTTCGCCTCATCGGAGCTTCCTTCCTCGCCCTCGCCGGTTACGTCGCCTATGACGCTGTGTCTACCCTGTTTCATCGCCATACCCCTGAAAAGTCAACGGTCGGGATCATCCTTGCCGTGGCTTCGTTGACCATCATGCCGTTGCTTGCCCGATCAAAGCGCCGTGTCTCTGCCGAACTCCAGAGCGGCGCCCTTGCTGCCGAAGCGGCCCAGACGGCTGTGTGCGCCTATCTTTCCGCCATACTGCTTGGCGGCCTGGTGCTCAACCTCTTGGTGAATTGGTGGTGGGCCGACCCTCTTGCCGCGCTTGTCATGGTCCCGCTCATCGCGCGTGAGGGAGTTGAAGGACTGCGAGGGCGGCACGCATGCGAATCGGATTACTGCTGAGGCACTGGACCGAACCAGGTTTGACATATCCGGCTCATACGTAATAGGAACATGGCCCCGCCCGCCAGCCCGGACGACCGAGTGCCATAATCGCCGTCTGCGCCGCACGCTGGGCAGCGGAGAGGTAGCAGCCACGGAACCGGGAATTGATTCGAACCATCGCGTGCATTTTGCCCCGCCCTCTTGCCTGTGGCGGTCGATCGAAATTGAGGGTGGTATTAAACCGACAACTCGAGCCTGACTCGACTTCGCTCCTTTGGCCGCACGGTGCTTGACAGCAATAGCCGCTGTAGTGCATAGTGTCAAACATTCAAGCGAGTGATTGAATATGACAATTGCGACAAGCAAACGCGATTTCAAAGAGTCGGCCTACGGGCAATTGGCCCGTATTGGTAAGGCGCTGTCGAGTCCGAAACGGCTGGAGTTGATAGACCTACTTTGCCAGACGGACAGGACGGTCGAAATCCTGGCCCGTGAAACCGAAATGACCGTTGCCAATACCTCCCAGCACCTTCAGGTGCTAGAGGCGGCGCGACTGGTGCGGGCGAAGAAGCAGGGCCGGTTCGTGGTGTATTCGCTGGCGGACGCTCTGGTCAGCGACTTTTTCCGTTCGTTTCGCATCTTGGCGGAAGATCGCCTGGCTGAAATCGCGCAACTCCGGCGCCGGTTCGTCGAAGCTGGTGCGGACCTCGACCCGGTTGACGCGGAAACCCTCATCGAACGAGTTCAGAAAGGTGAAGTCGTCGCGATTGATGTGCGTCCTATCGAGGAATACAAGACGGCGCACATTCCTGGAGCCCTGGCGCTGCCATTGCAGGAGCTGAAACGGCGCCTGTCCGAACTGCCTCGTAACAAGGAAATTGTCGCGTATTGCCGAGGCCCTTATTGCGTATTGGCAATCGATGCCGTCCGGCTTCTTCGCGCCCGCGGGTTGCGCGCATTTCGACTGGAATCGAGCGTCCAGGATTGGCGCGCCCGTGGACTTCCCGTGGCAACTGGTATTGAACAAGGGTCAATCAAGGGTTCAAAAAGGAGGGTCCGATGATCCTGCGTCAACTGCTTCACCATGACCCAGTTGTAGCTGTCTCTTACGTCTTCGGCTGAGGCGGGAAAGGCCTGGCCGCCGTGTGCGACCCAATCGGTGATCCACAATCGTACCTGCGGGTAGCGGAACAGAACGGCATGAAGATTCGCTACGTGATTGACACCCATGTTCATGCCGACCACATCTCCGCGGGGCGACAACTCGCAACACTCGCCGACGCCAAGTACGTTTTGCACGTGAGTGCCGGAGCCCGGTACGATTTCTTCGGGCTGAATGAAGGCGATGCTCTCGACCTCGGCAATGTCCAAATCCAAGCTCTGCACACTCCCGGCCACACGCCGGAGCACATTTGCCTGCTGGTCACTGACAAGGCGCGCGGCCCGGAGCCCTGGTTCCTGCTGAGCGGCCACACGCTCATGGTTGGGGACTTGGGCAGGACGGAGTTGGCATCCAGCGCGGAAGCGGGCGCACGAGACCTTTTCAAAACGACGCAAAAGCTGAAGACCCTTCCCGATCACCTCGAGGTTTTGCCTGGGGCTTTCTCGGGCTCCGTCTGCGGGCGCTCTTTGAGCGGAAAGCCCATGTCGACGATCGGCTTCGAACGCAGATTCAGCAAGGCGTTGCAGTTCGATAGTGAAGATGAATTCGTGCGATTCATGCTGCAGAACATCCCAACGCCGCCGCCCGACGCGGCCACGATTCGAGCCACTAATCTGGGACAGCATTAAAACTCATGAGTGCCCTCGCCGTTTCCGGCTGGCCGAAATGCTCCAGATCATGGCAGTAACATGGTCATGGATAACGGAAACGGGAGCATCCGCTTAGGCCTCCACGAAAACCTGGAGCAGTTCTCCATCCTTGTCCTCATCAATGTCTTCGTGGGGATGATGGTTGGATTGGAAAGGACCGTCGTTCCGCTGATCGGAGAACAGGAATTCGGCCTAGTCTCGAAAACGGCCATCGTTTCCTTTATCGTCAGCTTCGGTGTCACGAAGGCCGTTTGCAACCTGTTCGCTGCTCACCTCTCGGAAACCGTTGGCCGCAAGAAAATACTCGTTCTCGGATGGCTGATTGGGTTGCCCGTTCCCTTCATCATCATCTTTGCCAACCGATGGTTCTGGTTCGACGTGGCCAACGTTTTGCTCGGCGTGAACCAGGCCCTCTGCTGGTCCATGACCGTTATTATGAAGGTGGACCTGGTTGGACCGAAACGAAGAGGCTTGGCGCTAGGGCTGAACGAGTTTGCCGGGTATCTCGCTGTGGGATTCACAGCGTGGATCACGGGATATATTGCATCGCTGTACGCACTGCGTCCGCAGCCCTTCTATTTGGGTATTGGTGTGGCCATCGCCGGACTGGTGCTCTCGGCGTTTCTCGTCAAGGAGAGCATTCATCACGCGAAACTGGAGGCAAAGCTCCATTATTCGGTTCCTGACCCGACCACCGCCGACGCCAACAGCGTTGCCAAGCCGCTCCGTCCCTCCTTGCGCGAGATTTTTGCCCATGCTTCCTGGAGAGATCGAAACCTTTTCTCGTGCAGCCAGGCGGGCCTAGTGAATAACCTGAACGACGGCATGTCTTGGGGAATCTATCCTCTGTTCTTTGCAAGCTTCGGTCTCGGTGTTGCAGCCATTGGCACGATCAAAGCCGTCTACCCCGCCTCGTGGGGGGTGCTGCAGGTGTTTACCGGTCCGTTAAGCGACCGCTGGGGACGAAAGTGGCTGATCGCCGTCGGAATGATCGTACAAGCTGGAGGGATCGGCCTTACGGTAATGGTTCCGAGCTATCCGGCGTGGGTATCGGCGGCTCTGCTGCAGGGGATCGGCACGGCGATGGTGTACCCGACGCTGCTGGCCGCGATCAGCGATGTTGCACATCCTGCTTGGCGCGCGAGCACCATGGGAGTTTATAGGTTCTGGCGGGACCTTGGATACGCAGTCGGCGCACTGCTCTCGGGCATCGTGGCCGACCTGTTGGGAATGCGGGCAGCCATTCAGGTCGTGGCAGCACTGACACTGATTTCCGGCCTGCAGGTTGCACTCAGAATGCGCGAAACACTCGTGGCACGACCCTTGAACCCGGCGTCAGGTGCAGTGGCTCCGACGGCAAGCATATGACTTCGCGTCAAAGTCTCCCGCACGAGGATGGACCTGAAACGGGAGAATGGGGATTAGTGCGGGTATTGAGAGGGCGCGAGTGAAACAGTCATCCCCACTCGACGTCGTTGCGCAAAACTATTCGTTTGATGCGGAGAACTACGAGAAATCGTGGGCCCCGGTTCTTCGGCCTCATTCACATGTGCTGTTGGAACGGCTGCCACTCGTTCACGTCACCCGGGTGTTGGACGCCGGCGCCGGTGTCGGCACCCTATTGCCGGATATCCAGTTCAGGGCGCCGTCGGCAACCGTTTTCGCTGTGGATTGTTCCGCCGGAATGCTGGCCCTGGCGCCCGCCTCCTTCCCGCGGGCGCTGATGGATCTCACGCGGTTGGGATTTGCATCCGCGAGCTTCGACGTTGTCATCATGGCCTTCATGCTGTTCCACATACCGGACCCGCTCCTGGGACTGCGGGAATCACGACGAATACTTCGGCAGGGTGGGGCTGCAGGGACCATTACCTGGGGTGGAGAACCAGACTTCCCGGCTCAGAGAGTGTTCGCTGAAGAGCTTGATGCGTCCGGTGCGACCCCTCCCGATTCGGTTACCTTTACGAATCACGAACCTGTCTGCTCTCCCGAGCGGATAGAGAGCTTGTTTAGGGCTGCGGGATACGATGACATCCACACATGGACGGCGCCATTCAATCACCAGTATCAGATAGACGAGTTCATCGACATCAGAACCAAGCGCGGTTTCACACGCCGCCGCTTCGAATCACTGGACGAGGGCCCACGGGCGATGTTTCTCGATCGCGTGAGGCGGCGGTTCGCCACGTTCACACTGGCCGAGTTCATCGATCATACAGCGCTGATCTATGCGACAGGGCGGCGCGGTTGACTATGCCGGTCCACCGGAATCGGTGGCCCATTGTGGACGAATGCAATTATCGTGAGGAACTCAGGGAATAATTCGACCGGATGGCCCGTCTCAGAGATGAAAGGCCCGCATAGGGACCTCTGGAGAATACAGGCGGATGAGGCAGGGGGCGGCGGGAGTAATTGAAATGGACTCGGAGTCCCAGCGGCGATTCGAAGATCTAGCGCTGCCTCATCTCAAGTCCCTCTACGGATATGCCATGAAGCTCACCGGGAACGCAGCGGTCGCGGAGGACTTGGTCCAGGAGACGTTCCTGAAGGCGCTGCAAGCATTCCCGACGCTCCGCAATTCCCTGCACATCAGGCCATGGCTCTTTCAGATCCTGAGCCGGCTCGCAATCGATCGCCATCGCACTGAGAATCGGGAAGTTGCGACCGAGGCTTTCGAAGATCTCGACCGATTCTCGCTCTATGACCTGATAGGGCAGGACGATCCGTTCCCCTACTCGGACCGTCTACATGACGACTTCGTCGCTCAGTTCCGAGACGAGGAAGTCCGGGATGCGCTCCGCGGTTTGCCCGAGGCGTACCGTGTCCCGCTCGTCCTCCTCTATACCGAGGAGATGAGCTATCGGGAGCTGGCGGAGGTCCTTGGCTGTCCGGTGGGGACGGTCATGTCGCGACTGCACCGAGGGCGGAAGATCCTGGAACGGGAACTGTGGGAGTGCGCCAAAAGGCGCGGCCTTGTGAAGACATGGACACCACCAAACGATTGAGCTGCGATGACACGGTCAGGCAGTTCTTCGCCTACCTCGACCGCGCCCTCACCGGCGAGCCTCTCGAGGCCCTCGAAGCGCATCTCCACGCCTGCCTCGACTGCTGTGAGAAGTTGGAGTTCAGCCGGAAGCTGGACGCCTTTGTAAGAGACCGCCTCGGGGACGAGCCGCTACCCGAGAGAATCGAGGAGAGGATCCGCCGCCGGATCCGAGGTTGAGGCCGGGAAAGAGAGGACTGCGGAAAATGCCGTATTTCAGAGACGACGAGGCCCGCACGATCATCCGCGATACTTATGGCCAAGTGCGCTCCGAGACTACAGCTGTGGCTGAGTTGTTCTACCCGCCCGAGGATTTGGCAACGCTGCCGCCAGAGGTCGTCGCCCTCGCCCTGGGCGTTGGGCATCCTCTTCGCCACGCAGGGCTTCAGCGGGGCGAGACGGTACTCGACCTGGGCTGCGGCGCGGGAATCGACACACTGCTCGCCGCTCGTGCAGTGGGAGCGACCGGCCGGGTCATCGGGATTGACATGACACCCGGAATGGTCGCCCGCGCACGGGGCAACGCCGAGGCAGCAGGTCTCGCCAATGTCGAGATACGTGAGGGAATGATTGAGGCGCTGCCGCTCTCCGACGCTTCAGTCGACGTCGTTATTTCCAACGGTGTCCTCAATCTCTCGACGCGAAAGAGCCGGGTCCTCGCCGAGACGCTACGGGTGCTGCGGCCCGGGGGACGCGTCGCCATCGCCGATCTGGTCCTCGACGAGGCGCTGCCCGAGGACGTGCTCAAGTCCCCGGCAGCACTCGCGGGTTGACTGGCCGGTACGCTGGCGGAGCCAGCGCTTCTGAAGAAATTCTTCAACGTGGGGTTCACTGAGATCCATGTGGTTGAACGGAAGGCCTTCGGCCTCGACGACCTCACGCGCTATCCGCTCTTCGCTACGGAGTTTATCGACTTCCTGCGGCGAGTGATACCGCCGCATCGGCACACGGAGCTGGTGTTTTCCATCGTCGTCACCGCCGGCAAACCGGAACGAGGGTCGCTCGCATGATGCATGCGACCGGCGGCATTAACAAAAACCTGCCCCATCAAAGAGGAGAGTACATGAGATCAGGCTTCCTGATTGCGCTTGTTGCGCTGGCGGCCATCGCTTCCGTGACACTGGCAGTGGCCCAGGAAAAGGTTGCGGCTCCCACAAAGCCCTCCCTCTACGACCGACTTGGGGGGCTCTACCCCATCTCCGCCGTCGTGGACGACTTCATTGACCGGGTTTATGCTAACGCCACACTTAACGCCAACCCCGACATCGCCAAGGCCCGCAGCGAGGTGCGCAAGCCCGGGCTCAAGGTGCAACTGGCGAACCAAGTGTGCATGGTGACAGGAGGCCCTTGTAAGTACACAGGCAAGGGGATGAAAGAGGCACACGCGGATTTCCACATCACCCAGAAGGAGTGGGACGCTCTCCTCGTGGATTTCCGCGCAAGCCTCGACAAATTCAAGGTTCCGTCGGGCGAGCAGCAGGAGCTGGTCACTATCGTCGAGAGCACGAAACCCGATATCGTCGTGCGCGGGACTGGAAAGGAATAGGGGAGGCCCTGAGACTCGCTACCGGGAGAAAAAACATGATGCAGCGATACCTGGTCCAAGTGGCGCACGAGGCCAATCCTCAGGCCTGTGCAAATGTGGCTCGTATCTTCCTCTTGACTGGCTCCCATTATCTCTCCCAAGCCGACTGGGGGTGCAAAGATAGGGATCACCACGCGATGATGATCGTCGAGGCCGAGAATCGGGAAGAGGCCCGGCAGATTGTACCGCCCCCGTTTCGGGCGGAGGCTCGAATCGTTCTCTTGTGCAAATTCACGCTCGAGGAAATCGACGCACTAACCCGCGAGCATGGTAACTCGACCTCGTCCTGAGTCCAGGGGGACCCTTCTTCGAGCAATTAGACCCAGAAAAGCAGTTCCTCTGTAGTGGTCAGGTGCGCCGTGAGTAAAGGCGCGTTGTTCCAGCAGGTGAAAGTCCTGCCCCGGCAAAGGTCGTCCGGGCGGGGTAGCTATCCCAACAGGTACGGAGGTGACGAAACGACCGAAGTTTCGCTGACCTCAAGCAAGCGCGGGTCAGCGCTAGCGAGGTCCGGGCAAGGGAGATGATTTGGATTACCGCCGGGCGGACTCTGCGGAGCCCCAACTTCAGGGAAACTGAAGGGAGTGGGGCAGGGTCATAATGCCCATTGGGAGTCTCCCAAGGATGGAAGGCACTGAAGAGGTGCGAGACAGCAGCCTAGCCCGTAAGCGAGGGTTTTATCTGGCGGGAAGTCGACCTGAAAATCGGTTTGCCACTACGCCCGTCTCTCGCCTGGCCAAATAAGTGGTCCAGAATCCGCTCCTTCGGCTACGGTAATTTCCCACCACTTTTCCGTAGATCACCGTATAGCGAAAGATTTATCTCTGTGCCACAAATAGCCAGGATGCTGGTGGATCTGGGGGACACGGCCATCGAGAGGGTGCCGTATCCCGACAAGATGCCACTTGACGATACGGACCTGGGTGGGGCGGACTTTCCTCGGAGAATCCAGTTTCACCGCCCACCAAGGTCCATTCCCCCTTTTTCTTCGCCGGGGGTGCGGTGCCCTGGGCCACCTGCTCCACACAGGATCGGCCACAAGTTCCCACTTCAACCAGGGCACCCCCTCCGGGACGAGGCTCGTCAGGGTTTTCGCCGCCTCTCCAATTCCTGCCGAGGCCCGAACCGCCCCGACAGAAAAGTTATCAAGTGTCTATTTTGGGGAAGCTTACCCGATCAAGGGATGACCTGTACAACCGCCGACCGGACACGACGGGGCCAGCTTCGGGGCAAGGGGAGTGGACGGAATTGCGCGGGGCGGGGCATGACCAGCCTCCCGGAGGAATCCAAGGATAATGGGTTGGCTGGCAGCTTACCCCATTAATATGTAGAAGATTCCATGCGGGAGTCCGACCCTATAGAATCGGTGGATCGCCTCCCAACAACAAAAAGATCTGCCGAGCGTCGAAACGCTCGGCAGAATCCGGTTGCAGTCCCGTTAGACTGTTTCGCGCGCTGCTCAGTTGCCCTCCTCCCCAGGGAAACTCTTTCGCAGCGATCTGAAGCCCGCCCGAACTTCTTCTGAAAACAGTTGCGGCTGTTCCCAGGCGGCAAAGTGGCCGCCTTTCTCCACCTTGTTGTAATGGATCAGTTTGGGAAACGCCCGCTCTGCCCAGCTCCGCGGGGCCGGATAGAGTTCGTCAGGGAAGACGCTCACGGCAACGGGGATGGAGACGCCTTTGGCATTGAAATACCCTTTGCCCCAATACTCCCAATAGAGACGAGCGCCAGAAAGCGCCGTGTTCGTCAACCAGGTGAACGTGATATTGTCGAGGATGTCGTCGCGCGTGAGGCCCTCAGACTGTCCGTCAAAAACGCGCGCGATGAGCGCATAGCTGCGCGCGTCGTGATCAAGAAAATACGCCGCCAGGCCGACGGGTGAGTCCGCGATTCCGTACAATGTTTGCGGTCGCAACCCCATCTGGAACCCGTAGCCGATTCCCTTTTGATAAACGAACTGCAGACGGTCGTAAGCGAGTTTCTCATCGGCTGAGAGACCCGATGGCGCCGGCGCGCCGGAAAAGGCCGCCCCATCGATGTCGGCTGGAAAGATGCCGGGCATGTTGGTGTGGATGCCGAGCAACTCCGGAGGTGCCTGAACGCCCATTAATTCCGTGATGACCGCACCCCAATCGCCGCCTTGCGCCACGAATTTCGTGTACCCAAGGCGCTTCATCAGCACGATCCATGCACGTGCGATGTGGGCGGGGTCCCAGCCGGTGGTGGTCGGTTTTCCTGAGTATCCGTAGCCCGGTATTGACGGGACCACCAGGTGGAACGCATCGGATGCATTTCCGCCGTGTGCGGTGGGATTGGTCAGCGGATCGATGATCTTCATCTGTTCGGTGACCGAGCCGGGCCATCCGTGCGTAACGATCAGCGGCAATGCATTTTCGTGTTTTGAACGGACGTGAATGAAATGAATATCCAGTCCATCGATCTCGGTCATGAACTGCGGCAGGGCACTGAGCTGTGCCTCCACCTTTCGCCAATCGTATTCAGTCGCCCAATAGCGCGCGAGTTTCTGAGTCGTTGCGAGCTGCACGCCTTGCGATGCATCCGTGACAGTTTCCCGTTCAGGCCACCTTGTCGCTTTTATGCGGCTGCGCAAATCGGTAAGTTCCGCTTCCGGAGCATTCTTCACGTGAAATGGGTGAATCGCATTCTTGTCAGCTGTCCGCTGGGTGCGTTGTTGTGTAGCATTAGGTGGCGTCTTGGTATTGTCCTTTTGAGGAGTTAGCGGTCCAGACATGATGAACTCCTTTCTTGAAGCGGGTTTGCGTTTCGCCGCGACGAAGAACCGCAAAGATGCCGCGGCAACGACTAGGATCCACAACTGCGATTGGGCCGGACGCGTCGTAGGCGAAAAAGTTCCGCGCCAGGCGGTGGACGAGAGCCGACCGCGCCAGGCCCTCTCCTGGATCAGTAACGGGCCGTTTTCCCTCCGAAAGGATGTGATGTTCTCTCTGGAAGTCGTCACCATCATCCTCCTAGGGAGAGCTCTCCGCGATACAGAAAAGTACGTAAAAGCGCGAGGCGAGCCCCTGAGACATTGCCATCCGGGGCGGACGGTCTTGCAATGGTCGACCCCTTGCTGCGGCTTGAAGTAACAATGGCTCTGTCAGATGCCGATGAGGTGTCGTGGTCCACGTTCCCTGTCGTTGAAAGTTTGCTTATCCAGCAGATGAAAATCCAGGCACCAGCCGTGGGTCAGCGTCAGGGAGGTGCGGGCAAGGGAGATGACCTGGACGACCGCCGAGCGGACACGACGGGGCCACCCTCGGGGCAATGGAAGTGAGTGGGACAGGGCAAGTGGGGGCATGAGCCGTCTCCCGGAAAGGCGCCTGACTGAAAAGGTGGGAGACAGCATATCCTTATAATACGGTGTGCTTTCCGGGAGGGATCCGACCCTAAAAATCGGTGGACCACTACACCCTATAAAATCGGTGCACCAGTACACACGATAGAAAACAAGGGGGGAGTCGTGAGCCAATTGACTGTGCAACAGATGGTGCGGCTGAGAGGGAGGACTGTCGCGGTCTCGACCTCCGAAGCCGACGCTTCGGCGACGCTGGATCGCTCACCTGTCCATCAACGGGAGCTTGTCGCCGAGTTGGCGCGGCAGTTGTTCGCGATGGAAGCACGCGTTGCGTACGGAGGCGATTTTCGCGAGGCTGGCTTCACAAGGCTCCTCTTAGAGATTCAGCGTGCGTACGCGAGTTCGGCGGGCACCACATCACCGGGGATTATCTCCTACATTATCGAGCCGCTCTCCGCGGAGGAGCGCGCGAACTACACTGACGCCGTCGAGTTCATCGATGTCAGGTTCCTCGATCTCGGCAGCGTGGGGGACAACTCTGCGTCGGCGAGAGCATTGGGCCAGGCGATGAGCTTACGGGCCATGCGCTGGGAGATCGCTCGCGACGTGACCGCGCTCGTGGCGGTCGGTGGACGAACGTCCGGGTACGCGGGCTGGCGACCTGGGATTGCCGATGAGATCGCTTCCGCAGTCAAGGCGGACAATCCGATCTATCTCGTTGGGGGTGTCGGTGGCGCGGCGAGCTGGTACGCGAGTGCGGCATTCCTGGAAGGCGGAATTCCGAACGCTCCCGCGGCCCCGTGGCTCGGAGCGGAGACAGACGCAGAGCTCGCGCTTCCAATCGTGGACGAGGTCGTCCGTGCTCTTCGAGAGGGGGTGTCCCGAAACGGACTTACAAAAGCGGAGAATGTGCGTCTCGCCCAAACGGTGAACCCGGATGAGATCATTGCGCTCGTGCTGAGCGGTCTCGCCAGAGTCTCGGAATAGCGAGGCTGCAGCCTACGCCCACCTACTGCCAGAGTGGTTCCTGCCGAAGGGGTCTCGATGGTTGTCGGGCTCGACTCGGCTCCTCCGCAAGAACGCCTCGTGAATCCAGGCCTGCACGTCGCCGCTGGATTCACTCCAGTCGTACAGCTTTGCATAGCCCGCCTTGACATTGTCATGAAGCCGCGGCGGGATCGTGCGCAGAGCGCCCTTGCCACGTTTGTCGTCGAGGTAGGCGGTACGGTACGCGGGTAGCAGGATTCCGAGGAGCCCTCCTCGCGAGTGGAGCTTCGTATCGTGAAGAGTAGACGAAATCTCCCAGTCGACGTGTTTGCGCTGCCACGTCAATCTTCCTATCAGCACGACGGTGACCGACGCCCCGCGCAGGTATTCGTCGCGGATCTTCGTGCGGATCGTCTCGGTACGTAGGTTCGGATCGATGTCGCCCATGTCGACACCAGCCGGAATGATCGTGCCGTAAGCGTCGCCGAATCGGAGCACGAACCGCTTCTTGTATTTCTCGTCGAGCTCGTGGTGATAGCTGACGAAGACCCTGTGGAGCTTGCTCATGCAGCCATCACCTACTCGCGAACCCGGTTGGTCGGATCTGTCCCCACCTCTGTGGAGAAATGGAAAATGGCGAAACCTCTTGTTAAGCCAACAGGATTGCCACAAGGACGACGGAGGATTACGCCGGTAAAGACAGTATCACATCCGAGGTTGAAGTGGTTCGCTAGGAAGGCCGTCGGTGCTTGAGGTGGCGGGGCGCTTCTCTCAACTGGCGGGGTGGGCGGCTGGAAAGGCGCAGCAGGTCTGAGCATCTGGCTTCCGCGCGATGACAATGAAGCCATGGGCCCGACGCAAGAGGCGGTCGAGAACCACCACGACCCACCAGCAGAACGGCCACGCCTGCGGCGCGGCCGACACCCGGTCCGTCCTCCCTGGAAACGCCCAGGCCCGGGTGTAGTGGCCCATCGAAATTGAGCGCGGCATTTTGGCCGGTTCCGCAGCTCGATAGCCGGAGTTCGTACTTCCGATCTGTTTGGGGGGTCCAAGTGCACCCATAGATGTCATGAAAGCGGCCATCCTCCCGGTCGGGGGATGTTACCCTCCGGCTGGTGTGAACGACCTGATTCAGGAGGATGGCCATGCTCTACTGTGGAGTAGATCTGCACACGAAGTCCAGCAACTTTTGCCTGGTGAACCGGCGTGGGAAGCGCGTGGCGGAGGGGCTTGTTCCGAGTAGTCGCCGGGGATTTACGACCCTGATGGTGTCGGGCAAGGGCGAGGAGATCCACGTGGTGCTGGAAGCCTCGACCCGCAGCCGCTGGGCAGCCGGGGTGCTCGAGGGACTGGGAGCCGAGGTGACCGTCGTGGATCCGCGCAAGGTCCGTGTCATTGCTGAGACGAAGCACAAGACGGATCGAACAGACGCACGCATTCTGGCCGATCTACTGCGGACGGGAGCTCTGCCCCCCGCCCTGTGGCGAGCTCCCCGGGGAACCCGGGAGTTGCGCGACCAGATCCGGCTGCGCTGGGGCCTGGTCCAGCAGCGATCGAGCCTCTTGGTACGAGCCAGGTCGATGTTAGCTTCGGTGGGGATCTCACTGGGCAACAGGGCGTTGGCCCGCGATGCAATGTGGGATCGGATCCTGAAGCGTCGAGAGGTCACACCGAAGATGAAGAGGCTGCTGGAGATTCTCCGCCAAAGTGTCGAGGCTCTCAGTAGTGCCATCGTCGAGGTCGAGCGAGAATACGCTTCACGTTTGGAGGATCCCGATGTCCGGCGACTTCAGGGGATTCCCGGCGTGGGGCCCGTGGTCGCTCTGACCACCCTTGCCTCGCTGGGGGACCCCGGGAGGTTTCGGGACAGCCGCTCGGCCGCGGCCTACACCGGACTGATTCCTTCCGAGCGCTCCAGCGGGGGGCACCAACGACGGGGTCACATCACGAAGGGTGGCCCTTCGGAGCTGCGGCGGGTCTGGATTCAGGCCGCAAATGCTGCCCTGCGCATGCGGGATCACCCGCTCAAGGCCTGGGCCCAAAAGTTGATCTATCGGGCCGGGCAGTGGCCGTTGTAGCTCTGGCCCGCAGGATGTTCCGATGGGCCTTCGCATTATGGAGAGATGGCAAGTCCTTCGACGCAAGACTGGCGACCGCCCGCTGAGAGTTCCGCGGAGGGAGACTCCGGTGGAGGGCCGCAAGGTGTGTCGATGAGACAAGGATGTGTCCGAGACGTCGAGACGAGGCGGAGCCCGGGTTCGTACTTGCACCAGCAGTGCGTCCTCATAGATTGGGCCCGCCTCACCGAATCGACCTGATGCGCCCCCGGACAGCCCGCTCCGCCGGGCACCGGGACCAAGGAGCGCGGATAGAAGTTTGGCACGTCCGGACCATAGCCGCCGCCCGCCCGAAACGGAGAGGCTCGGGGAAAAAACGAAGAGGCGCACAAGAAAAAGTGATTGACTAGCCGGCCGCTTTCATAGAAGAAGTACGAACTCCGAAAAGTTCGTACTACCGATCTCTTCATTGAGCCCGACCTCCCAGGCTACCTAGGCGGGGATGTTGCCAAGTTGGGGCCTCTTGACTTCGCACTTGGAGCCGCGTAGAACTTCACCTGTCTACCAAATCGAGAGAAGTTCCCGGTTCGTCCCGTCATGTCGCTTGCAAGAAACGCAAGCGCGGCGCCGGCCGCGCCCGCGGGTTTCGTGGAGCGTTCGGCGAAAGCGAGGGAAGCCCCATGGCCGCTAACGAACCGATCCTCGTCACCGGGGCGGCCGGTCAACTCGGGGCGGTCGGGCGAACTGTGACTGGCCTCCTCCTCGATCGCGGGCTGCTAGTTCGGGCCATGGTCCGCCGCGAGGACGACCGGGCGGCGGCCTTGCGGTCCGCCGGCGCCGAAGTGGTGGTCGGAGACCTCCTCGAACCGGCCGACGTCCATCGGGCCGCCAGTGGCTGTCGCCGGGTCTACTTTGGCATGTCCGTGTCTGCGGGGTACCTGGAGGCGACCGTCACCATGGCGGCGGTCGCCCGGGAAGTCGGGGTGGACGCCATGGTCAACATGTCCCAGATGACCGTCTCCCAGATGAGCATCCAGAACACCACCTCGAGCCCGCAGCAGCGGCAGCACTGGCTAAGTGAGCAGGCACTTGCATGGTCCGGCCTGCCGATCGTCACCCTCCGGCCGACGGTCTTCCTGGAGGGCTTCTTCCTCCCCCTCACTGGTCCGAGCGTCCGCGACCGGGGCCGCATCGAACTGCCGTTCGGGCGAGGCAAGACCAATCCGGTTGCCTCGGCGGATGTCGCTCAGGTCGTTGCTGCCGTCCTAGCCGACCCCGGGCCGCACCTTGGCCGGGTCTACGAACTCACCGGGCCGCTGTCGCAGGACCTGCACGGGATCGCCCGGGAATACTCGGAGGCGCTGAACCGCGAGGTCACGTACGCGGACATTCCCCCCGAGGATTGGGAACGGGAGCTGAAGAGGGTCGGATTGCCGCAGCACCTGACTAGCCATCTGGTGACGATGGCCGAGTTGAATCGGGCGGGTCGGTATGACCGGCTGGCGGACGGCGTGGGGCGGGTGACCGGCCGGCCGGCGATGAGCGTCCGGGAATTTGTGTCGCTTCACGCGGATGAGTTCGGCGGTCGTCGAAACTGAACTCCGCGGTGTCACCAAACGATGGCCGTCAGGCCTTATGAAAAGGAGGTCGTCATGAGTGCACAGTCCTCCCACCGCACCCCGGAAGGCCCCGGCTCTGTCTCCGGTGCGCCGAACTTCCCGGCCGGGTTCACCGACACTCTCAAAGGCCGGTACATCGATGCCGGCACACTGCGCCTGGCCGCGGGTCGCCGCCGGGCGTGCGATAAAGGGGACCCTCACGAGGGGGCCTAATGCCACATGCGGTGCCGTGTAAATTGGCGATCTGGATCATCAGTGCCCGTAAATCAACGCGCCGACAGAGGCCCCACCCATAGCATCCGGGCTGCTGCCGGACTCCGAGGGAGGCACGACATGAGATATATAGGTCAGCCCTATTACCCGTGGTGGCTGGACAACTTGGCCGACGACGTCTCCGGGGAGGGCGCGTTTATGGAGGGCGCCGCACAGGGCGCGGAGGCCGTCCGTTCAATCGTGCTTGCCGCCCGCAAGATATATGAGCGCCAGGAATTCAGCTTCACCGGTGACTACGGCGACAACGGCTTCATCGAGGAGTACACCACTCCGATCCAGGGCAAGCTCACCTTCGTTGTCGTCACTGTTGCCCGCAACGCTGCCGGGAAAGCCCAGCACATCGTGGTGAACCACCGGCCACGCAGTTCGGTGCTGCTCTTGGCCCGTTTGATGGGCGAGAAGTTCGCCGGCACCCCCCTTGCCAAGCTCTTCATCACCAGCGATCCTGAAACGGACGTACGACCCTGAGGGGGTGTAGTGGTCCACCGAAATTAGGTGCGGCATTTTGGCCGGCCCCCAGCTCGAAGGCTCTGGTTCGTACTTCTGATCTGTTTGGGGTCCAAGTAGATCCATTGTACGAACCCTGAAAAGTCCGTACTACCGATCTACCTGGGGAGCCAGATAATCCCTGCCCCGAGTCCTCGGGGATCAAGATGATAGAGCCCCGGTCGCCAAGCGCGGTCGGGGCTCTTGTTCTTTAGAGTCCACGCGGGTTTAAGGTCCGCCACAACCCCATCTCCTGCGAGCTCCAAACCTGTTACCCAGAGAGTGCCGGAACAGGCCTGGAAGACGGGGATCTCTTGCCCAAACTCTCTTCCTCTCCGTCCGCCCGAACCCTCCGGACTGCCCCTCGAATGCCGCTTGGTCATTGTGGCTGCTGGTCCACATGTCGTCCTTGGAGTGAAAGGCGACATGCGGCCCTCTTTCGCCTTCCGCCTCCGGCAGGTCACCGGCAGCGCTCCGGCCCACCGACGCTGCCGCCTCAGCTCGACGATTCAATTCCCATAGGACCGACGGCAAGCGGCTTCGTCCTCCGTGATTGTTTCTGGCGAGCCGTCGACAAGGAGTGGAGCTTCCAGCTCATCAGACCAGATCAGCAGGGCTAATCCTTCGCGAACACTCGCGCGACCCGTTTCGACCGGGAAAGGTATGTTAGCCAGAATGCGGTGCTAGCCAGAATGATCACGTCCATGGGGATGAACCTTGGGAAAAAGAGCGCATGAGCGACGACGCTCAGGCTGCTCACCAGGGCCTGCAACCATAGCACCACTTTCACGTGGAAGATGACACCCCTGGTTCGAGCCCCTGAGAGAAAGCCGTGCAGTAACACCATCGACTCAACGAAGCGCAATACGATCCAGGGGATGAGCAGTCCAAGGGACCAGGCATAGCTTTTCGTGTCACCTTCCAGGGCGTAGGGATTTTGTTGCGGAACCATCGCCAGTGCTCCCCAGAATAAACCGAAGATCAGAGCCGCCAGGTAATAGAGCAGGAATCCACCGATGGGCTCGGCTCTTCTGGCAACGCAGGCTACGATGATGGCGAGGGATACCAGCCCGACCCACGGGGAACTTAGAGGGAAGAGAGGCTTCTTTCTCTCCGTAACGACGGCAAAGCCCGAGCGATCGGGTGCGCCCGATCCAGGAGGCGGGTTCCCTCCCTGGGCGATTGAGGTGGGCTGCCCCGCTGCGCTCTTCAGCGTGTTTTGCGATGCTGCCGCCGGTTGCGCGGCGCGTGAGGCGGGTCGGTTGTCACCGGGGAAGACTCCGATCTCCTTGAGTGCCGTCTCGAACTCTGGATTTCCGAGATATCGCTTGAAGGAGTCGTCAGACCGAGGGTTCGGGAGGGCCTTAAGCACGTTCTGCTTCCGCTCGAATCCCTTTTTCAGTTCTGCAATGGCCTCGTCCAGATTTCCGAGTTCAGCGTATGAGCATGCCAAGTTGTAGTAGTAGATGGGATACTCAGGATCCTTTTTGCTCGCCTGCTCGAATATAACCTTTGCTTTCTCAAGCTGTCCGCTGATTCCGTACGACATCCCGAGCTGATCCGTAAGAATGCGCTCGAGCGACTGATTCATCTCCCCCGATTTGGTGCCAAGCTCCATGGCTTTCTCGTACTCGGGGATCGCCTCCTTGAACTTCCGCTGAAAATACAGACTGTGCCCCAAGTACAGGTGCCCGAACGCGTAATCGGGGTCGGCTTTCGTGAGCGAACGAAGCTGTTTCTCTGCTGCGCGGTAGTCCTTCTTGAGATAGGCTTCCATGGCTTTATCATAAGTTCTCTGTGAGTCGCACGCCAGGGCAAGAAGAGCGGTGCTAAGGCCAACAAGGCAAACGGATAGAAAAGCACGGACGGGCAAGCGCTTCATCCTCTTAATCTCCGTAGAGATGCCATCCTGATCAAATGGACGCATCGCTCGGACTCGAGAGACCGACTGGCACTGAGACTAAGCCGCTGGAGCGGTTGCGTCAAGCCTGATTCGACCGGGTGGGAGGTGGCCGAGGGAATTCAACACACCAGGTCGCGAACTTGTTCGAACATCTCCTGGTCGCTGGGGTGCGTATAGACCGTGGTCGTCAGCGGCGAAGCGTGGCGGGCGAAACGTTGGGCCAGGAATAGGTCCCTGCTGGCCCGATACACATTGGTGACCGCTGTGTGCCTGAGCGCGTGGAAGGGGTACAACCGACCGAATCCAGCCTTCACCTGCCAGGTCCGGAAGGCGAACTGGACGCGGCGCTTGCTGATGCGGACTCGGGACTGGGAGCAGAAGAGGGGATCGCTGGGAAGCAATCCTTCCCGACGTCGCACCTTGTACGCCCAGAATCTCCGAAGTTTACCCATCAGCGCGTCAGGCAGGAAAACATCGCCCTTTCGCCCACCCTTGGCGATTGCGGGGCGAATCTTGAGGCGTGTCCGGGGACTCGTATCCTTTATATAGACATCCCCCACGTTCAGACCTACAATCTCGGCCAATCGTAGCCCTGTCCCCAGAGCAAGCGAGTAAATGAGATGGTCCCTGGGATTTCGGGCTGTCATGCGAAGAATCGCCTTCTGTTCGCTATGGGTCAGGGTCGGTGGGGAAAGGTGCGGCATCGAGGCCTCCTCACCTCGTGATTGTGGCGCTTGTTGCACGCGAGTCAAGGGGATTCAGACGCTCGTTGGAAAGCCTCGCGCTCAGAATTCTATCCGTGGCAATGAGGGCTCGTACCCTTTCGTAAATCGACGTCTGCCGTATCCCTTGCACCGTGTGCTTGAGAGCGCGGGTGATGGAGTGAAGCCGTCCTCGAGGCGAAATTCTGGAGGATTGAGGAGGGAACAGTGAAGTATTCGGGACGCGCGATCTTGTTGGCACTGCTCGTCTCGACTCTTGGTCTTGTAGCGCCGGCATCGGCTCTCCCGGGGCCGAAGTACGAGTTTCCGGAGCATTCCTCGCCCGGGGTTGAGATGGAGTTGAAGGAGGCGAGCAGGGAGAAGCGGGGGAAGATGACGAATGTTTATTACAATCTTTTCACGAAAGGGCTGACTCCAGGGCAGACGCTGAACCTCTACACGTGGGTCTGGACGGTGAGCAACGGACTCTTGTCCCAGGCGGGCTTTCAGGTCGAACCTGATGGAAAGGTAGTTTGCTCCCAGCCATCAGAGGGGGACGTGTCTGCAGAAGAATCCAAGCACTGGTGCCAGGCGACTCTGAATGAGACGACGCTCGCCGCGGTCGGATTCCAGCAGGGCCAAGCACTTCGGATTGGCTTAATCTCCACGGACGGCCAGCAGAAGGGTTTCGCTGAAATCATTCCCTTCCCAATCGAGACCGAGGACCGCGGATGTCGGCTTTTTGCGGAGCGAGTGTCGGAGAACGCCGATTCCTGGTTCGTTACTGGAGATGGTTTCAAGCCAGGAGATTCTGTTCACTATGTTTTGAAGCGCCCAGGTAACAGCATGGAGGAGGGCGATGCCAAACTTACGGAAATGGGCCGCTTGGCCCTTATGGTCCGCCCACCGAAATCAGGCACCCCCAGTGGGACAGTGACTGTCAAAGTTGAAGCCTCCACCTGCAACCCGGTACTCCGCTTCAAGTGGGGCGTATCTGCGATGGAGCTTCCCTGAAGTGGAAGGTGGGCCAATCCTGAGGAGGGTGAAGTAAAGGTGCGCCATTTGGCGCCTCCTAGGTGCAATGGCGTGATGCCTCTTGTTGCGGGGGAGTCAAGGTGAATCGGACATCTGCTGATAGGTCTCAATATTCAACGGAGTCACCTTGAACCCACAAATGCTGATCTTCGAAGGTTGACACAATATCCACTGTCGGACCTCAATAATAGATTGATATTTCCTGTTCTTGAGCTCTTCTTCACGAAGCGATACAGGAGCTTCACACGTCATGCGATTCCAGCGAGTCCTTGTCCTCGGTCTTCCCCTAGTCGCCTCTCTCCTCCTGCTCCAGACTCCATTAATCCAGAGCGCAACGCCGAGCTCCTTCAACATCGCTCCTGGCCCCAAGATGATGACTCCCGAGGAGAAGGCTCTGGGGCCCGATAGTGCTAACGGCTCTGAAACCGGAATCATTCTCATTGAAGAGACGGATAGAAACGAGGTATCAGGAGTTCAGCGTCGACTGACCTATCACTTCCGCGCGAAGATCTTTTCCAAAGAAGGGGCCGGTCTGGGCTCGGTGCGGATTCCTCTAGAGCAATCTTGGGGGAAGCTTCAGAAGTGGTGGGGTTGGACGATCTTGCCGGATGGGAGCGTTCGGGTATTGAAGAAGGGCGCCTTGCAGAAAGAGTCGACCCTCAGGGCTAGAGAGGTGGGAGGTAAAGTGCTGGTCGCGCAGCTGGAGGTAGTGCCTGGGTGCGTCATCGACTATGGCTATGTGGCCGTGGGGCGAGACATTCAGGACGTAGAGACCTTGAACTTACGGCGCGACGCGCCTCTCAGGGAGCTCCGCTACCGATGGACTCCTGGAGGGGAAGATGCGGGCGATTATTGCCTTCCCCAGGACCAAGACCTCGATGTGAGCGTTGTCCGCGAGGGCAGATCGGTGCTGCTCACCGCAAGGGGCCTCCCGGCTCTCGTAAAGGAGCCGTGGATGCCTCCGGAGAAGGTCGCGAGCGCGGCGGTGAGTTTTTACCACCATGACCCCGCCGCCACAGCGAGCAACTACTGGCGCAGCCTGGCAAAGAAGGTGACTCGTGTCGGCACGTATTTTTCACAGGAAGAGGCCATCCGGCAGGCCATCGCTTCCATGTCGCTGCCGGCGTCGTCCGATCTTAAGACCCGGCTGAAGCTTGCTTACGATTGGGTGATGGCTCACATCCGGAACACTGAGATGCTTCCCGTTCAGGGGATACCGTCCCCTGTTTTCGCCTATATCTCGGAAGGAATGCGGGCACAGGAGGTCCTGGGTCAGGGCGTTGGAGACTGCCGTTACGTCACATTTCTATACTGGGGAATCGCTCGCGCGTTGGGGGCGCAGGCCGGTTTCGTCCCGGCGCCGGATCGGAGGCAGGACGTTTTCGACGCGAGCTTTCTGAGCCTTTCCCAATTCAGTCGTTATCTGCTCGCCGTTGGGGTGCCGGGCGAGCCCAGTAAAACCCTGAGCCTTGTTGACATCTGCACCGGCCTTCCATTTGGAGAGGTTCCCTGGTGGCATACTGGATTCGAGTCCGTTCTCCTCGGCCAGGACAGCGCCGACAGGATCATGCTCACTCCTGATCCCGGGGGGGAAAACATCTCCGAGACCGAGGCTCGAATACTCTTCGGAAACGACCGGGCTGAGAGCGCCCGTTGGATCCAAACACGGCGGCGGCAGCAGGGTCTGTCCGAGCGCCTGTACCTCAGATTGTCGGGACCGGTGGCAGGGAAGCACGTTATCAAAGACCTTTGTGGGAATGGAGGGAAGTTCAGCATTACTAAGGCCGAGGAGTCGGGAGCTGACGAATTAAGCAGTCCCCTCCGGCTCGAGTGCGAAGCGGACCTGCAGGAGGCCGGTCCTGATACAACCATTTCCGTCTTTCGGGCGCGGTTCATTGGACCGTGGGTCCTTCCCGTCCCGGCTTTCCCTTCCCCTGTCCGGGTGAATCCGGTGGTATTCGATTTCTCGCGGGTGGATCAGGTCGGAATCGATGTCAACGCTCCACCGGGCTTCGTCCCCTCGGGCGCTCCGCCCGCCGTCCACCTCGAGACGCCCTATGGCGAATACACCCTCAACGTGACAGCGCGGCCCGACGGCTACCGTGTGGAGCGGACTTTATTTCTCTCCCCCGTGGCCGTGTCGGTGAGCCAATACGGTCCACTACGGAGTTTTCTTACAAGAGTGGCAGGAGCGGACCAAACCCTTCTGGAATTCAAACGCTCTGTTCCCGATCCCCCCTCAACGACAGGTTCATGATTCCCACGGACTTGAGCAGGCATTTCCCATTGTGCATTGGGAAACTCGGGCCGGTTCTTGCGACAGACGTTGGAGTACTATTGGGTCGGATGGAAAGTAGGATCGATTTCCTTTGCCAGTGCCTGATCCTTCTCCGCCTTCTCCATCTCTCTCAACCCCTTCCACGCCAGCCCGCGATTCCAGAGCGCCCAGGCGTCTGTGGGGTAGAGCTTCAGCGACTTCGTGTAATCGCGAATCGCCTTCCGGTAGCTCTTCTGCTTCAGCTCGTCGTTCCCGCGATTGTAGAGGGCCGCAGCGAGCTTCGAGTTGAAGTGAATGGCCCGGGAGTAGTCTTTCCCTGATTCCTCGAACTCGTCACGCTGGCTCTCTAGGACTCCGAGATTCTGGTAGATGAACCCCAGGAATTCCGTGTCAGTTAGGTTCGCGAGGAACACGCCGCGATCGATGCTCGCCTGCGGGATCTTCTGCTCACGGATGTAGTCCTTGTCAGGGACCTCTCGCCCCTCCTGGAACAGCTCGATGTTGCGCCGGAACTTCCCATCATCCCAACGCAGGAAAACGTGCTTGGGCGTGGCGACAGCATGGATGGGGAGATCCAGCTCCTCGGCCAGGATGAGGTAGATCGTAGCCAGCCCGACACAGTATCCCCTCTTCCCAGCTATGACTGGGCCGGGAAGGAGATGATCGGATGAGGAAAGGTCGTAGGTCACTTGAAACTTCTCGGATTGGAAGAAGAAGCGATTCAGGCGCTCGATGGTTTCGGCTGGAGTCGTCGCACCGGAAACCGCCTGGCGAGCTAGAGTGACCAGTCCGTCCAGGCCCGGACAACCAGCGACCGCAGTGTCCGGCGGTGGAGCAGTGCCCACTACCGAACAGGCCCTCTGGGCGAGCCACGAATCCGGTTGCGAAGCAGAGCCCGACCCGTCGTCAGCTAAAAGGAGGACGGCCAGCTGGATGACCGTCAGCAGAAATCCACAGGAGATGCGAAGTTTCACGTTCAATGTCGCATCGGCATAGAAAAGCCCACTGTTTTTCTGTCCTCGATGCTGCAAGCACATTTCGACTGACGCAGGCCACTCCACCTCAAACTCGTCACAACTTTTTCCATTGACGCTTTGCTGAATTCGGCGTAGAAGTAGCCCCAACACAATCTAATCCCTCGCCACCACAACGGAGCGCCCCCATGTGCGAACGCCTTACCCGGTGTTCTAGTGCCTTGTTCCCTGTTTTGATTCTATCAATCGCGGTGTGTCTCCTCGTCGCGAGCCCGGCCTTTGCGCAAAACGAGAACGAGCGAATAGGTTTTTCACCGACCCATGTTTTTGACGGGGGCGGCTCCGACGAGAACATCGATATCCTGAACGGCAATTTAAATCTTGTAACACCAATAGGGCCAACGTACCAGGTCAATCAGAATCTCAGCTACCAACTCAAGCTGAGCTATAACTCAAAAGTGTGGGAGTACCTAAACCCGAATCAGGACGACAGCTCCCACACGTTGCTACTCGACGAGAGCCCGTTTGGACTGGGTTTCACTCTTTCGATGGGTCGGCTCTACCGAGACGTATGGACAGTGACCCCCTATACGTACATCCAATGGTATTTCATAACGCCCGACGGGAACCGCCACCTCATGGGGCTTACTACCGATACGCCGGGCGTTAGCAAAGACTCTAGTTATCTTGTTCCGATAATGTTGCCTAATATAGGCGCTCCCACGAAGGTAGTCATCACGAATGGCACTGGGACTCGCTACACGCTCGACCACAAGTATGACGTCCCAGGTCCCTTCGACAACGACTGGCGCGAGCAAAATGCAGCCTACGGCGGATGGTACGTGACACTGATTGAGGACATGACCAGTGGGAAAGAGCAAAGCGGACAGTACTCCAACTGGATCAAGGTGGAATACGACACTATTGGAGTTGGACAGTGTATCAAGAAAATCAGTGATAGTACTGGCAGGGCCATCAACTTTGTAAATTCCTTAAAGGTAAGCTTAGAACCTCGTAGCGCGAGAACGACGGAAATTCAGCTACCGAAATTCAAGGGACAGAATACGCAGGAGATTGATAACAACGTATATGCGCGGTATCAATTCGACTACGACTGGCTGCCTGCTTTCGTTCCTGCAATAACCCTCAACAACTTCACGCGGCAAGAGCGCCCCGTATTGATGCTCAAGAGCATCCTGAGTCCTGATGGGGTCAATGCACCCCCAGCTGGCTTCAAAATGTCTTTCGGCTATGCCAATGGCGAGATGACGGAGCGCACACTCCCCATGAATGAGACAGGAAGCCTGTCGAATACGAGAATTGTCTATAGCTACGACAACTACTTCTATTACGACTCACATTTCGCGTCAGGAACAAGAAGACTGGGAACAGGCGGAGCCACTCGACAGATAACGACGAAGAAACTGTACCTCTCTGGTTTTGCGACGCCGGTGGCAACGTGGGAATATGCACGCACAACTACTACCGATTACACAAACCCCCTTAAGGTGATCGTCACGGCCAGCTCGCCAGAACCGGTGGGTTCACCCCTAAACAACGATACCGTTTACTACTTCCATAGTTCTCCAAGGCCAGGCGGGTCCAATGGTGGCGGGTACAGCGACGGTCTGGCGCCGGAGTGGGATGATGGACTGCTCTATCGGACCGAGATCTGGGAAGGGGTCGTCAATTCAGGACGCCTAATTCGAACAGAGGATCAGACCTACACCTCGGATACCTACACCTTGAATGATCCTACGAAAGACAACATTCGCCTTCTACAGTCAACCACGACATTCAACGACGACGATTCAAAGCAAGTAATCACTTCCTACGACGATTGGGATGGTGCGGGGCATTGGCGGAATAGGTCGGAATCAGGATATGGGATGGCCGCCCCTAGGATCACCCGCACGAACTATATTGAGTTTAGGACCGGGACCGCACCTAATTACCTCGGGACGAGAACGGACCTCTACGACTACGTCGAGGTCAGTGAGGGAAGCAGCGTAGTTTCTCGGACAGAATATGAGTACGAAGACGACAGCTTAACGGATCGCAGGCTCGCGAGGCTTAAGAAGGCCCTGAGCCGTAAGAACCCTCCGGCCGCTCCAGGATCTGCAGTCTCTTCTCCATTGACCGCCAACAGCGGGGATGTGCTGACGACCTATAGCTACGATACTGTCACGGGTAACGTCACTCAAAAGCTATTGGAGAGCCCTGGAACGCAGACCTACACAATCACTTACGGTTACACCTCACAAGCTCAGGGCTCCCACCTGAAGACAAAGGAATTCATTGGTCTCGCGATACCCTGGAAACCCATTGACTGGGAGAGGGACGGCAACACCGGACTTATCCAGAAAAGCTGCGACCCAGCAGGCTTATGCACGGTTTATAGCTACGACGCACTCGGTCGAATCACGAGAATTACGCCCCCTTCTCCGGAGTATCCCACGGCAATCAAGTACGAGAAGTGCACGATCCCAAATAGCTGCTCCATAAGCCTTCATGAGACCCACGTCCGGCAAGCTGCCAATCCGGACTTGCTTTGCTCCGCGTCTGCGAATGGCGATGATTGCATTTATTCGGAATACTTCTACGACGATCTGGCCAGACTCGTGAAGACCAAGAAGCGAGACTATTTGGGCTTCACCGTAGCGCAGCAGGCGACCTACGATGCATTTTCCAAGGTACTTTCCCGATCTGAATGGGTGAACCTGAACGCTACAGGCGCGCCCCGGACTGTGAATGGGGAGGAGTTCTCGCCTAACCTGAACTTGGTCAACGGATATCCAAGCACTACATACGATTATAAGGACCCGATTTCCCAAGGACAGGACCCGCTCGGCCGTGCGTGGAAGGTTACAACTGCGGATAACCAGATTTCGGAGACGGTTTACTTCGGGCAGGATAGTAGAGTCACGGTCAAGGGCATCAACGGAGTTGGTGACAGGCTGTTCGATTCGACCACGACCTACACTCATGACGCATTTGGACGACTCGCAGGAGTCTCGTTCCCCAGTGGGCGATTTCAGGACAACAACAGCCTGCTGGGGCTCAGTGCCGCACGGGCCGAGTACCTCTACGACCTAAACGATAACCTCATCCAGGTTGACCTGATCTCTCCAAGTGGAACTCACCAGACCAGGACGTTTTCCTATGACGCATCAGAGAGACTGCTGCGCGAAGACAATCCCGAAAACGGAGCGACCTTTTACGAGAGTTACGATGCCCTTGGAAATCTGCTCTCGAAGCGGGATAACTCCAACAACGTCTTGAGCATGACGTATGACAAAGCCGGGCGTTTGCAGGAGGTAAAAAAGGGCAGCACTCTGGTGCTTTCCAAGAACTCCTACGACGAAACTTCGGCCGATTGCGGTGCTTCTGGGAGCCATCCGGATTTTCCCAAGGGAAAGCTGACCATGGTAGAGAGCTATTCGGATACCGGCGCGCTTCAATTCAGCCAAAAGTACTGCCATATGGAGTTGAATGGCAGACTCTCGGCGGAGTGGTCGAGGTTCTCTCCTGACTGGACCACGGGAGCCAGGGGCATCAATACCACCTACTATTACAACAATTTCGGCTTGAGGAACCGTGCGATCTATCCTGACGATGGTTCAGGCCGACCGGTTCGGGATTTGACTGCCACCTACACCAACGGCTTCCAGCGAATCCTTCGAGACACACCGAACAACGGAACGACACACGTTTCTGATATCACGTATAACCCAGCGGGAGGAATTTGGACCATCGGTTTTCCTGGCGGGTCGAGGGACCATATCGAACCCGATGCACGCAATCGGCCTTCGAGTATCTTCTTCACAGGGTGGCTCCCTGCATCGCCTCCCCCTGGGGGTGGAGGTGGTGGTGGAGGTGGTGGAGAACTACCCGTGCCCCACGAGCGCGAACCGATCGGCTATTTCCCGATCGAGGGTGCATCGCCCTATCGCTCTATCGGGGAAGCGCCAACCATTCTTTACAACAGTGGGTCTTATTCCTACGACGGAGCTGGGAACATCTCCAAGATTGGCCTTTATCACTTGTATCGCTACGACGAGGCCAACCGCCTTGTGAGCGCATTGGAATGGGAAAACACCACTCCATACACCCTCTCCTGGGTTTATGATGCTTATGGAAACATGGTGCAGAGCAGCACTCAGGTCGGAGGCGACCTGAGGCTGCGCAATTTCTGCCCGCCAGGGCCTTCATGTGTGCTCCCAGACAATCGCCTCGTTCAGATGGTCGAGACTGGGACCACCACAAATTTCACTTTCGACCCCCGGGGTAATCTGACTAGAGACAAGGATCGTGTCTACAATTACGATCTCCGGAATCGACTCGTTGCCGTTGACAAGCTCCAAGGGACGCCCCCTTTGCCGGTAGCCCAAGGGACCTTCGTCTATGATGCGGCGGGTAATCGTGTGGTGAAAATAGTAGATGCGGTCAGCACCTACTACGTAAGGGATCAGCAAGGCCAAGTCTTGTCGGAATTCAGAAAGCCCACCTCGAGCGCATCTGCACCTGCTTGGGACAAGGACTACCTGTACGCGGCCGGCCGCCTGGTCGCCGACGCGGAAAACGACAACCCGCACACTCCGGGGGGATTGACCTCAACCGCGAATGGCACTGTGATAACCCCCAAATGGTTAGCATCACCCGATCCTGATCTTGATCACTACAGGGTACATTTCAAGGTAAACCAGGGTGGCGGCATCGAGAGTGACGTCGTCGTCGCTCCTCCCAATATCTCCGTGCCTTTCACGCCCAATTCCGACGCTCGTGTGGATATCCAGGTCTTTGCAGCGGACACGGCGGGGCACGAGAGTCCTGGGACAGATATCCTGTTCGTCAAACGAAATGACACGACGGTAACGGGTCCGGCGCCAGGCTTCAATCTTCCCCTCGGGATCGGCGATCGCCAGGTCTCCCTGAGTTGGTCGGCTTCGAGCGACGATGTACAGCTCCTCGGCTACGAGCTGACTCGCAATGGTCAAGTGGTGAGCCCGGCGACATATCTTAGGACGACGTCGTTTGTGGATCTCGGGCTAGACAACGGAACAACCTACACTTACCAGGTCTTCGCTGTGGATACCGCCGGTAATCGAAAGGCAAGCACCCCCGCAAATGCCACTCCGTTGGACACGATTCCACCAGCTCCTCCCGCCAACCTGGCGGGTGTCTCCGGGTGCGGCACAGGGGCAACTACCGGCATTCTGCTGACGTGGAGCCCGAATGACTCCGATGACGGAGTGAGTCAATACCAAGTGTTTCGCCACGACAGCACACACAGCTACGTATTCACCACTCCACTCCCAAACCCATCTCCGCAGTCGACAAGCTTCTCCGATCCGGCACCCATAGGAGGGACTCCGCCGTACAGTTACGTGGTTCGAGCTCTGGATGGAGCCTCTCCGGCGAACGCTTCGGCGGTGTCGAACGAGGTGGTTGTAAAGCCAAGAAGCGCTTTGCTGGCCGTCCCGTCGCGGCCGTGGACAGTCAAGGCCGAGGATGGGCAAGTGACGATTCGATGGAAAGGCAAACCAAGCTGCACCGGAACGTGCAGCTTCGTCGTTTATCGCCGATGGAACATTCAGAGGGATTGCCGTTCCTATGATCGCCTCGGAGCCGTGCCTTTCAGCTCGGGTCAGGGGACAGGCTCCGACGAATTCACCTTTACGGATACCGCGGCCACCAACGCGGTCGCTTTTGACTATGCGCTGACCCTGAGCAACGCCTCCGGGGAGGGAGACTTCTCACTGCCAGCCCTGGGCGTTCCCGTGGAGACTATCAAGGATGTCCGGGTGTGCAGATCACTGGCCGCCGGGGCCTCCGATCCTTGCACCGCGCCGGCGCCCTGTGCTCCGGATAGTGGCAACGCTTGCCTGACTGGACCCTGGTCCTACCGCTGGGATCCGCCCTCGGTTTCGTCCTACCAGCCGGTTCTCGCGAATCCCATGAATGTCCCTCAGGGTTTCCTGAAGGGCTATCGTGTTTATCGCTATTACGAGGGTGGCGTCGACGGCAGCATCTCTTGGCTCTACGGCACGGATTATGGGCTCGATGCGGGCCAAGACGCCGAGTATCGTGCGACGGCTCAGGGTGACTGGGGGCACTGCCATGCCATCAAGGCTGTCTACAAGGTCTATGCGGACGGTAACTGGCAGACCGTGGAATCTGGATTCTCGACCAATTTCTTTGCTTCAGAATTCAGCGCCCAGGAACGCTGTCCATCAAACTACTACGGCGACTGGTGCACTCTTCCTATCTGCTCGACGAATCAGAATCTCCCGGCGCCTCCCAGTATCACAGCCACATCTGGCCCTGGTGTGAATCAGATCACGGTTTCGTGGGTTCGACCTTCCAATTTGAGTCTTACTGGCTATTACCTCTATGTCAACGACCCGGATGAGAACGTCGGATTTTACTACCCGCTCCGTCACAAAACGCCCATTTTGAAGGATCGTCCGTATCTTACGCTCGATGCGGAGACGAGTTCCGTCGTACTCAGCGGGATGGACCCCGGGAAGAGCTACACGTTTTACGTTGTTTCCATCGATATTGCAGGAAGGCTGTCGGATCCTTCCCCCACATCCACCCCGAGTAGCGCTCTGGCGGGGCCTGCCGGAACTGTGGAAGCACCGGATCATGTTCGTGTGAGGATGTGGGGGGCCAACGACTATATCTTTTCGACCCCATTCTACATCGGATCGGAGGACCCCCGTGCGGTTGTGAAGGTGATGTGGAACTATATCGGGGCGGCAGAAGACTATAGCTTCGGGGTCTATCGCTGCAGTGATGCAGCCAATCTCGGCTCGTGCGTCTCAGCCTCCCCGCAATTAGTTTTTGCGAGCAACCGCATGTGGATTGTGAAACTCCCCGCAGGTGTTTCATCCGCGTTCTACCGAGTAAGAGCATGGAGCGTCATAGCAGGCGCCTGGTCGGCATACTCCCCGGCCGTTGCGGCGCAGGTGGTGCCGTTCGATAGCACTGCCTTGTCGCCTCCGAGCTACCTGGATGCCCGGGTCGCGGCCGGATGCACATGGATGCCAGAAGAAATGTGCGATATTGAGCTTCGGTGGTGTCCACCCGTACCGAAGGAGGGGGTGACAGGGTATCGGATTTTCCGGGCGAAAGTGCCGGGAGGTCCGTACACGCCGTTGCCAGACGTGACTGGCTCGCCCCTACCGGTCACGTTTGTCGACACGAGCTTGGACGTGCACGAGCGGTACTACTACGTCATTGCTTCATTGCGAGGGACGGAGGTATCCGGCTTTTCTCGAGAGAACAGCGCGGGCAACCGCTATGTGGCATTCGGGACAGCATGGCCCAACTTCGACTATGACTCCACGGTCGGGGACGGCACGAGTTGGCCCCCTAATGAGGACCCTCCATTTAGTGGCACCCCCTGGGAACTCTGGTACTGTAGTCAGGATTATGTGAAGCATTCACCGGCATTCGAATTGCCTAATAGCGACGAGGATTGGCAATTATTTCTGGCCAGCGCAGACTTGTCCGTCGGATCGGACGTAGAGCGGCAGACCGATGGGAGCGAGACATTAAAGGTTGGCTCTGCCTGCCTGAGCGCAGCTACGAGCTCCGCAGACCAGTGCTCTTTGGTTCAGGCACTGCCCGGTGAGGAGTCAGCTCCTTACCGCACGATAGGGACACCTCCTGTAGACATCCCGTTCAAGTATTCTTACTACCACCTCGACCATCTCGGTTCCCCCCGCATTCTGACCGATGGAAGCGGCATCAGGACTCAGGGGCAACGCTTCCTACCCTTCGGCGAGGAAATGCCCATCGAGGCGGGCATGAACTCAAGAAAATTCACCGGCCACGAGCGTGATTCCGAGACCGGGATGGATTACATGTTAGCTAGGTACTACAACTCGGCTCTCGGGCGGTTCGGTCGCCCGGACCCCACTAAGCAACGAGCCGGCATTGAAGATCTTCGGAGATGGAATCTATACGGATACGTAGAGATGGAACCACTGAATGCCTACGATCCGGACGGACGCGCATCAATCCGTGCCCGGGGCTTGGATGTAGGGGGAGGCCTGCTCGGAGGCTCGACTTGTCCGCTAGGCGAGCTTTGTCATGTTCAAATATTCTACGACGATGGAACGAATATTGGGTTTTTCGCGGAAGGGGGCCTCCGCCCAGAGGATCACAGTAACCTGGGCGCATATGGGGATTTGCGCTCTGGCTATGATGATAAGGTTATGAAGGAAGCTGTGGAGAATGTAAAGCTTAAACATCGGTACAGGGAAAAAGACTATCGATTACTTACGCACGACTGCCACAATTTTGCCGTAGAGGTGTTAACAGAGTACATGAGGCTTAAAGGGCCGGGACCCAACTGTCCTGTACCCGGGAAGCCGCCGAAAAGCATACCTTCCAAGGGACCATTTTAGGCGGCCATGTGCCGAGTTCAATGAATGTTGCTTGAGGTGGTCGGCAAATCAGAGGCGATGGTGTCAAGCGTCATCTCTCGATTTGCTATGTCTTGGGTTCAGGAAACCAAGCTTACACCACCTCCGTGTGCTATCTCATCGGAGTTCGAGTGAGGAAGGCAGCTGTTGTCACGGGTTCCCTGTTCGTTTGCGGATTGGTCTGTATGGGATACGGTAGGTATGGCCCGTGGTATGTCACTGAGCCGCTGCGTTCTTCACTCGAGATTTATGCAGATGAAGCACAGGCGTTTCCATTCAGCGTCGCTAAATCAGATGAGTATTATATTGAAGTCTACCTGAGAGACGAAATTCCCCAAGAGACATTGGAGGAGATCGTAGGAAGTTATTTGAGAGGTGGAGGTGGACGGCTTAATCTCGACTGGCGAGTAACAAGTGGCGAGCGAACTGTAGCTAAGGGATCGACCAGGGAATTTGGGTATTCTCCCATTTTCAAGCAAGGATATACTGGTCTTGCGGCGGGGAAATTCGTTGCAGAGAAAAACACGCAATATTCTCTGCTTGCGATCGTTGCGGGTGGAGACCCGGCATGGAAGCCTTACAAAGCCGAAGTCAGAATTGAGCTACATCCTTCGAAACTGGAGTATCTCATCCTATTCAGTGTATTGGGGTATGTTCTCATCTTTGTGAGTTTCATAGGCGGAGCAGTTATCATTGCGAGTATAGCAGTCGGACGAGGAGAAACGGTCCAGTAGAATTGATTACTGAATAGGCTTCCGGGAGAGGACCTACGCTAGGGCGATGATTCAGGGCGTTGCGTGCGTAGAATACGGAAAGTTTGGGTCTATGCGAAAGGTAATGATCCTTATCGTAGTTCTGCTGGCACTATTGATTGCACCCGCTTTGGCTATCAATCCGAATCCTCCAGGCAAGCTCGAGATCATCGTGGCCATTTCAGGCAGCCCAAGGTATATCGAAGATTGGGTCAAGAAACCCTCGAGCCAACCCATCGTGATCAAACGTCTCAAGCAGCTCAAGCTTGGAGGGACAGCTTACATAGGCTTCATCATTACCGGTCACCGGACAGATCCGAATGGTACTCCGAACCTAGAAGTGGACTACGTCATTCGAAAGCCTGATGGGAGTATAGTGTTCCAAGAGGAATCAGCAGCAAAAGTCCAATACAAGACCGGGGAAGGCGGTTTTGTTATGGCAGACCCGGCGCTAGATTTCACTGTCGATCCAGGCGATCCCCTGGGAACATGGAGGGTCGAGGCGACGGTCCGAGACATTCTGGAGAAATCTGAAGCAAAGGGAACGGCCAAGATCTTGGTCGTGGAGTGAGGCTTGAGAGGTCTCTTCAGGCAAGTCGAGTGGTCCAGCGAAATATTGATGTACAAGTACGGTGTACTGGTCCACCGAAAATGAGTGTTACGTTTTGGCCTGCTGTGGGTCTGGTGTCGTGAGCCGAGTTCGTACTTTTGATCACGTGGGGTCCATCTGATCCCAAAGTACGAACCCGAACAAGTTCGTACTACTGATCTACTTGGGGAGCCAAACGTATCCCTCCCTCGAACCGGCGGGCTTCCCCCTGGAGGTCCGCCGGGCAGGGTTCCCACAAATTCCCTAGAACGGCCCGGTCTTGCTTGCAGTCGGGCTGGCGACCTGGATAACCTAGGCCGTAAGCATTTCCGCGTTTTCTTGTGGTTCGGGCTCTCAATCTCTCCGTGCCCTCGGAGAGCCAGTGGGAGTATACGTAGCCTACGGGCTCACCACTAGGTGAGGAAAATGACGCATTCGCTGCAGCATGAATTCGATGAACTCAATGACATCCTTGACGACTTTGAGGCCGCAGGGTTTCCGGGCGCCGAATCCCTGTTCGGGCGGTTCGTCGCAGCCATCGAAAAACCCCCGCTCGCTTCGCTTATGGACAGTCTCACGCCATCAGTTGACTTTCCAACTTGGTATGATGCTTCCATGGCGACCACGGGCGGCATGGTAGGTTCGGGATATCTCAACTGGCCCCATGACCGAGCCGAGCGCGTGGGGATGATGCGTGAAATGTTTCGTGCGATCGGGCGAGGGAAACCCGCGCTTCTTGAGGTTGCTCATACATTTACCTATGTTAGCGGCGGTCACTACACAGACATGCTCGACTCATTCTCCCAGAAGATTGCGCGGCCCTTCTTACGTGACCTTATCCACCTAGTTAATCTTCGTGCTGAAGCCCCGGTGCTTTCCGAAGCATTGGCAAAGTCGTTTCCATCTTCGGGAGACGCGATCCTTGATGAACTCCTGATTGCAGCCCGCGACGGCTTTCGTGATCTAAGTCCTGCTACGCGTCGAATTGCCCTTGAAAAGCTTTGGGACGCCTGGGAGCGTCTCAAGACCCTAGAGAGCCAAGAAAAGAGTACTTCGACTAACGTCATGTTGGACCGGGCCACAACCGAGCCCCGGTTTCGCGCAGTACTCGAAGAAGATGCTAGGTCACTAACGGACATCGGAAATAGCTTTCATATTCGGCATTTCGAGACTTCACGTTCTGAGGTCACTGCTTCGAGTCAAATTGATTACCTATTTCACCGCCTTTGGGCACTCGTCTGGTTATTAGTCTCGACAAGCCGTACAACTCAAAAATGATCTCGGATGTTAGGATGATCGATGATCCCTTTATCCTAGTGGATCCCCCAGAGCCGCTTCCGGCCGGGCTTGGTGTCGTAATGCTTCGCTCCAGGCTTGGAACTCTAAAAGGGATGCAGGAGCGGAATCTTCAAGGTCGCTTCCTAGTGCGAGCGCTATTATCAGATCACGTTCCGCTTTCCGGCTCTGTAAGACAGATTCTTTCTCGTCCAGTACAGCATTCGCTATTCGTCCAAGGGAATCCGCTCACAATGTATCTTCACCATGGCGGTAGAAACGCGGTTTTCTTTGATCTCTTGCCGGAGGCTGCAGACAAATTGAAATCTATTGAAGTTGAGGTTGAAACCAAATTCCCGAGCAACGCTTTCCTAGCTGCCCGAACCGCATTCAACTGTCTTCTGGATTCTGTCATGCGTGTGCGATGGCTGCCAATTACGATCTCCCGGCTTGACCTTCACATTGCTGGAGAAGTCGAGCCGCTTTGTCATCAGCTTGTTCTTCCGTTTGATGAGAGTCTTCGCATTGGTCCACTGGGAGGAATCCATCAATTTCCACCAATAGCGGCATATGAGGCAGTTGTGCGCGAGGCGATTACCGCCACCAGTCCCTTCTACAGGCTTCTGTGCGCTTATCGACTCTATGAGGGGCTTCAGCCTCTGAGGAGATGGTTGAGAGATACAGCTGCAAAGTTGCAAATCGACACAAGGCTTCCTAAGCCTCGGGAAGTCGACCCTCGAGAGTTGATGCTCTATGGGTTCAGTGAAGAGTTTCGGTCAGGCCTAAGGACAACAGATGACGTATGGAAGAAAATGACGGAACACCGGAACAGCGTTGCTCATTTTCTATCGAGGAAGTCGGGTGCCGCCTTGCGAATATTTGAAGGAGCAACGTACTATGAATATAGTCTCTGCGGGGCGTATTTGCTTAAGTGCGCTAATGAGGGATTCAGAGATCTCTGGCAATATTTCAGCAAACACCTGAATAGCCACTTGACCAGAGGGTCCATCCTCCCGCTAGCCGAACAGAGGGAAATGTTCATACTTCGTCCAGACAAAACTTAAGACGGGTGATTGCTAGGAAGAGTCACCATCGCTAAGTGCGAACTTAGCGGCTTGGGAGGCCAAACGTATCCCTCCCTCGAACCGGCGGGTTCTTGGAGAACGGGGACCTGCCGGAGGGTTCAAGATACATCCCCTAGAAACGTAGCAGTTTTGGCGATCCCCACCCGGACAGATTGGCACTGATCGCCTCGCCGGAATGACCGACGAGGGCCAGATATTGGCCCAAGTCCAAGCGTTAAGTCTCTCCAGTTCTCTCCGACCTGTGGAGGGCTCTCCACCCGCACATCTAAGCCCTTCCGGTCTTGCGGCCTCGTTGAGGCGAAGGTATAGTTCAATCGAAAAATCGACATCCAGACCGTTCAGGATCCATGGCACCGTGCCGGGAGGAGCTTGCCGTCACACACTCCCCGCAGCCTTTTCTTATCGGGCCGCAGCTTCGGTAGCCCTATCAAATAACGGGGATCCGCATAATTAGCCGGAACCGCGATCATTCGGAGAGCGAGAATGGGAAGTCGCAGATCTTGCGTCATCACGCGACGTACATTTCTTGAGTGGACCCTCAAGGCAGGAGTGTGCACGCTGGTCTTCGAGACCCTTCCAGCAAGGGTCCTCGCCGTCAGCTTCCCATCTGTCTCGACGCTGGTTTCGCTTGACGTGCTTATCATTGGGGGTGGCGTTCAGGGGCTTTGGACGCTCCGGCTGCTGGGCGCCTTTGGCTACTCGGCCGCACTGGTCGAGAGAGGGACTCTCGGTGGCGCGCAAACATGCCATTCCCATGTGTACATCCACGGAGGCCATCTTTACCAGGGTGACTTCGAACTCGCCACGCGCCTGCGTGACGCTAACACCGAGTGGACCGCCTTCGGGAAAACAGCTGAACCCGCTCACGGTGCAGGTCCGAGCCTGTTCGGCTTCAGCACAGAGCAGGAAGCAAGCGAACGGATAATCTTCTGGGATGACACGCGCTTGCGTCTCTCTCATGCCCGTACGGACGTTCCAGCAGTCCTTCGCGGCGGAGTCATTTCGCAGACCTTCACTACGCCTGAGTACTCTCTTACTGGTGGTTCCCTCGTAGGCAAGCTGAATGAATTCCCAGACGCCACGTCGAGGATCAGCGAGGTCCGTCGGATACACCTCGCACCCGACCAAACCTCCGTTTCCGCTGTGGACATCGTAATGGGGGACGGTCGCCCCGTGACGGTTCAGCCTGGCGCTGTCGTGCTTGCGGCGGGTGCTGGGAACCAACGGTTGCTTGAGCTCGTTTCGGAAGGTGACCGCACGTTGCTCGCAAAGATTCGTGGCGTACAGCACATCCGCAAGGCGCACATGCTAGTCATAAAGGGCCCTCGGCGGCGGCTACCACCCTTCGCTGGGATCTTTCCGAGACTAGGAGGCCTCTTCATCGGATCGCGCATCGTCGGGGACGACGTTGTATGGCTCGTGTCAGATGATAGAAGCCCACACCTGGAGGAGCCCGAAGATTGGATCGCGTACGACGAAAAGTGGTGGCTTCCCCGCGCTGTTCAATCACTTGAAAAGCTTTCGCCGCGGACTTTCGAACGGAAGGATGGACTGCTCTGGGGTGTCTACGCAGCTCCCAAGGCCGAAGTGCGAACGCCTGCGTTTGAGATTCGTAGAGACTGGGTCCAACAGTTCGGGATTCGAAATCTCTGGGCAGTCTGGCCTGCGAAGCTCACCCTCGCACCCTTGGCGGCCCGGGAGATCCTATCAGGAGTCCGGGACATCCTCGGGAAACCACGGCCGGAGCTTCTCAACGGCTGGCGGGAGGTTCGGACGCCGGTTGCAGCTGCCGTCGAACTCTGGGAGAAGACATTCCTCGTGCCCTGGGAGCAGTTTCGTCAATCGTTCGATTTGGCGATGACAGTACCGACTCTGCGTGACAGGTCGCAGCGAAGTTCCTGTGCTACTGCATCGGGCTGATAGGTTCCGGTTTGGCCGGTTCCGGAGTTCTGAATTCGAGGGTCGGGAGACCGAAATCGAGAGGATCGGAGCGAGGTAGAGGAGCCGGACCAGAGGGACCGCCGCCGCTCGACAACTCCGACAAGGTAATCGTCGGGAGGGAAAGGCAGTCAGTTCTGATGGGACGACCCGGGGCAGGCCAGCTGGAATACGGCTGGCGTGCTCCGCAGCGCCTTCTGACGACCTCGCGTATTCCCTACCTCGACCCCCGCTGTGGTGGACCAGCAAAACTATGCGGGCCATTTTGGCCAGTTCCGGGGCTTGGACGACCGCCGAGCGGACGCGACGGGGCCAGGTGGCAAGGGAAGAGGACGGAATTGTGCGGTGTGGGGCATGACCAGCCTCCTGAGGGGAATACGGATAATGGGTTGGCCGGCAGCTTAACCTATTAAGTATGAAGAGGATTCCATGTCGGAGTTCGTCCCTACAAAATCGGTGGACCACTAAAGCGGATCAAGGACAACGATCCAATCGACTTCCGTTTTTGCTAAAATAACAAGTCATCTCATCGACTTTCTCTGAAGGCATGCACGTATCGGGGGTAGCCGTGCGTTCACGATCCCACGCCGCGATTCTTTCGTATCTGTTTGTGGCACTCGGAACCTCAACACTTTCCCATGCCGTTTCACTTTTTCCGAATCCAGTATTGCCCGTGTTCCTGGACCCGACCGCTGCCATCTCGGTCGGCGATTTCAATGGTGACGGTCGCGAAGACATTGCCGTCGCGAGCTGGAGCGGCATTACCGTCTACATGTCCTATGGGGGCGGAGATTTTGCGCCTGCAATCAATGTTCCAGTACCCGTGAACAGTCGGTCCATTGCCGTGGCGGATCTCAACGGCGATGGATTCCAGGACCTCGTCTCCGTCAACTGGTCACTGGACAGTGTTTCCGTAGTGCTGGGAATGGGTGACGGTACGTTCGGCTCGGAAACCCGGTTTTCCCCAGGCCGTGGACCGTCGTGCGTCCGTGTGGGAGACTTCAATTCTGACGGTCATCCAGACCTGGCGGTGACCAACGACAATTCGGACGACGTCACGATTCTGCTGGGAACCGGAGCGGGTCAGTTCGGCACACCGCGCCCGTTTCCTGTTGGGGATGCTCCTTTCTCGCTGGTCATCCAGGACTTCGATGGAAATGGGAAATTGGATATCGCGACGGCTAACTATACTTCGGGTGATGTCTCTGTTCTGCTTGGCGACGGCGCAGGTTCATTCCAGCCGCAGCAATCCTTTCCAGCAGGCCAATATCCAGTTTCTCTGGCGGCAGGCGACTTCAATTCGGATGGCAAGGTCGACCTCGTAATCGCCTTCCAATCGGCGGGTGTTCGAATCCTGTTCGGCCGCGGGGATGGGACCTTCGATCCTTTCACGATTTTGACCTCGAATCACTCGGCTCCCGACCTCGCGGTGGGTGACCTCAATTCCGACGGCAAGGCGGATGTTGCCGTTACAGTTGCCACGGGCATCATGGTGCTTCTGGGCCATGGCGACGGGACGTTTGCTGCACCCAACACGTTTGGAGTGGGAGGCGGCGCCGGGCGTGTGACCGTTGGAGATCTCAATTGGGATGGCAAAGCGGATCTTGCCGTCACATCCGGCGCGATTGGTGTTGACGTCATGGAGGGGCGAGGTGACGGCACTTTCAACAGATTGGTCCGTCTGGCTCAGCAGCCGGGGATTTCGGACTTGATAGCGGATGATTTCAACCAGGACGGCAAGATCGATCTCGCAGCGGGAGGCCCGTCTCAACAAGATGTCAGAGTCCTTATCTCCCACGGCGATGGCAGCTTCGAGCCACCGGCTGGGTACTCTGTCCTGGGAGGCTTGAGTGGTCTGGCCAGCGCAGATTTCACCGACGACGGCAAGCCCGATCTTCTGCTGGTTACCTACGCAGATGGATTGACTCGAATTTACGTCTTGAGAGGAATCGGGGACGGGACCTTTGAGATCATGAGCCCGATGATGCTCTCATATTACCGGGGTGCCTTGGCTGTAGCGGACTTCAACTCGGATGGCAATATGGATTTCGCCCTTCCGAACCAGACATCACCCGACGTCGTCATCTACCCCGGTCATGGAGACGGCACTTTTGGGGCAGGATACACGGTGGCCGTGGGCCGAGGCGCAAGCATTCTGGTAACTGATGACTTGAACAAGGATGGGAAGCCGGATCTGGTCGTGGTGACCGTCGGTTACCCTCCCGTGGCGAACACGGTGAGTGTTCTTCTCGGCGTGGGCGGCGGTTTGTTTGGAGCGCCTGTCTTCCATACGCTTCAGACGGAACCGTACGGCGCCATAGTGGCTGACCTGAATGCGGATGGCAATCCCGACATCTTTGTCAACGGGAGCAGTCGCCTAGCATACGAGTTCCTGGGACGAGGCGATGGAAGCTTCGATGAGAACGTCTCTTACAAGGCCGAGCAAGGGAGAGACCGCCTGGCGGTAGGCGACTTCGACGGAGATTCCGTTCCCGACCTGGCCATGGGGATGGCAGGATTCGCCGGGGAGCTGGGCGTCATGCGCGGTGTGGGAGACGGATCCTTTGGCGAGGTTTCCATGTTCGACGCCGGTTACTACCCCAGAAGTCCCGTCGTCGGGGATTTCAACGGAGATGGAAGACTCGATCTGGCATTGAGCAACGGGGATGGGGTCGAGATTGTGTTGAATCAGGGTGGCAGGATTCCGAATCAGCCGCCAGTGGCAGTCGCGAATGCGAATGACCGGGTCGAGTGCACTTCGGCGCAGGGAGGCGAAGTTCTCCTGGATGGCTCTGAGTCCAGCGATCCCAACTCGAGTCTAGGAACGAATGACGATATCGCCGCGTTCGAATGGTTTGAAAACTTTGGAACGCCATCGGCCGTCCTGCTCGGCGAAGGCGCAATGCTTCCCGTCACGCTGCCTCTCGGATCCCATCAAATCACGCTTCGGGCAACGGACAAAGCTGGTGCCACAGCTACCGACGACGAAGTGATCACCGTCGTCGACACACGTCCTCCTTCCATATCGGTGGTGCTGTCGTCGAGCCTGCTGTGGCCGCCGAACCACCGCATGGTCGACGTGACCGGCCAGGTGACGGTGGTCGATGCCTGTGGGGCGGCCGTGGCTCTCCTCCAGTCGGTCACCAGCAGCGAGCCCGACGATGCTCCGGGAGGTGTGGATGGGAACACTACGGATGACATTCTCGGCGCTGACATGGGCACGCCCGACACGGAGCTGTCTCTTAGAGCGGAGAGATCTGGGTCCGGTGCCGGGCGAATTTACACTCTCAGATATGGGGCCACTGACCTGTCCGGAAACGAATCATCCGCATCGGGTCAGATCATCGTTCCACACGATCTGGGCTCAGGGCCGGACCCTCTCCTGATGCAAGTAGAGCCGAATGGAACGGCTGCGATGGTCCATATCTTCTGGAGCTCCGTCTCCGGTGCATCGACCTACGACCTGGTCTCCGGCGACGTCGGCAACATCGTGGGGAGCGAAGGCATCATCCGCATGGGACCCGTCCGGGTGCTCACGCGGGGCCTCGAAGGTACTTCCTGGACGGAGGGTTCGAATGGTGACATCCCGGCCATTGGCAGGGCCGTCTTCTACCTCCTGCAGTATCACGATAGCAACGGGAATGCGAGCGGATTTGGGACGGAGTCGGCCTCGTTGCCGAGAGTCCTGACCTTCTATTCAGGTGACGGTCAAATTCCCGAGAGCGGCTCAATCCAGCCCAGGCGAAATGCCCTAACGCGTTAGCCACACTTTCGAGGATGGCTTTGAACCGCCAGAGATGTTGCCCCGTCCCGGAAGTTGACGTTCGTACTTCCGATCTGTTTGGGGTCCACCTGATCCCATAGTCCGAACTCCAAGAAGTTCGTACTAGCGATCTACCTGGGGAGCCAGACAATCCCTGCCCCGAGTCCTCGGGGATCAAGATGATAGAGCCCCGGTCGCCAGGCGCGGTCGGGGCTCTCGTTCTTTAGAGTTCACGCGGGGTTGCGGCGTGCCACAACCCCTCCTAGCATCTACCGCGGACCTGTTAACCAGAGAGTGCTGGAGCACGGCCGGAAGACTGGGGTTTCTCCCCAAAACTCTCTCGCTCTCTGTTAACGGGGGGGTTGTTCGGTTAACAGCTAGAGAGCTGCACGCACGCCAACATTCTCCGACCTGTTAACCAGAGGGTTAGTGGTGACGATTTGGGGGCGCTACCCCGCCCAGCCTTCTCAAGGCATGCCTCTTCGCGAAGCGGCTGATGTGTGATGTCATGTATCCTCAAAGCGAGAGGTGTGGTAACCGATCCTCCATGCCGGCAGACCTCCCGCTGCAAGGGTCACCTTGAAGCGCTCCGGTGCCTCCGCCAATCTAATGGAATGTGGAATTTCAGTGATGGTGATCACCGCCGGCATCTCACGTTGCAGGCGGTGGGATTCATCGCTGAGACCCTCCTTCCGTTGTCTGGTTTGATCATTTTATTTTCTCGATGTCGCCGGGCTTCCAACTCTTGTCTAGGGCGGGTTCGGTAGGGCCGTAGAGGCGGATGATGGCGAAGTAGCCTCTGCCCGGCACGGTTGCAAGCCAGTTGCTTTCTTTGCCCGTTGGCGCTTTCGGCCCGAGATAGAGGTCCGTGCTGCCGTCGGCGTTCTGCGCGGGTTTGTCCTTTAGACCGAGCGAAGGGAACGGCTGGCCGTTGGCCAGACCCGAGGCATTCTGCGCCTCGTAGAGCGTCAACGACCAGAACAACCTTGCCGGGACGTTGGCTGGCAGACTCACGCGATAGTTGCTGGCCCCCACCAAGGGCGTCCCCTCGCTGTCGGTGAAGGCGATCACATACATGGCGGCCGCGCCCGGACTTTTGGACACCATCCCGGGGCTGATCGAGTAATAGTTGGTGAACATCCAAATCCGGGCGTCGAAGTCCAGATACGGATACGCACCAGCGACATTCTCCCAGGACAGGTTCAACATTCCCGTTGGTTTGGCGGGCGTCCCGTCTGCGAATGGATTGATCCAGCAGCGGCGGTCTGAATACATGCGATAGGATTCGCCGCTGACCTTTTCCTCGAAGCCGATGACGCGGCTCATCTTGTAGCCGGTCTTCGCGGCCTGATCGAGAATCTCGCGGGTGTGCGCATCCGGAGCGAAAGGCTGGCCCTTGACGATGCCGATCGCCGCTAACATCCCGAACCAATCGGGACCGGCGAGGTTGGCGCCCTCGCTGTCCACAAGCTTCTTGAGTTGATCGAAGGCGCTGCTGTCGCTGCGCGGCAGCATGTTGACAGGGACGCCGGAGCCGTCGGGATACTTCATCGGCTTGGCGGTGGCCTTGCCGTTCAATGGATAGATGCGGGTCTTTTCCATGTGCGCGACAGCCGGCGTCAGATTCTTCGGGTCCTCATAGAACCCGCGCAGGAAGATGAAGACGTTGTTGGTCCCGGAACGGTAAACGAAGTAGCCCTGCGGCACCTCGCCTTTGTAACCGGGTGGGAGAATCAAGAACTTGCCGCCCTTACCAGCGTCCGGCCCGAAGAGGCCGACGTCGCCGAAGAACTTGCCGCCATCGACCGGGATGGGGCGCTGCCAGTAATCGAGCAGGATGCCCTGCAATTCGCGCGGCGCTTCCATCACCAACGGACCATCCTTGCCGAGGTCAACGTAGCTCATCGCATAGAGGAGGTCGGAGTTCGGGGTCGTGACCAGGGTCTTGGCGTCGAGTCGCTTCTTCCAGATTGGCAGGACGTTGTAGCCGGCCCCGAACGTCTTTTCCGAACCGACCTGCATGCCGAGCGTGTTGATCAACGGCATCGCCCAGAGATAGGTTTGTGTCGCCCGTTGGAAGAGCAGCTCGTCGCGCAGGGTCTGCGCGGTCTCCTTCGTCGGGCGGCCTTCCGCGAGCGGGAGGCTGGCAAGTTCATCGAAGCGCGAGGTCTGGGCCTGCGCGACGGTGGCGGTGAACGCCAGCGCGCAGGCCAGTGCGGCGACGGTGAGCCTTCTAGTATCCGTGGTCTTCATGCTGTCTCCTTTTGGTTTTGTGCGTGAACCTGTGTCTCATTCCCAGCTAACGAGTGCCGTTAACCCGCGGGCCGTGCGGCGCGCCGATTGCTGCACTTCGCAGGCGGCGTGACGCACGAGACCGGAACCATCACGGGGGCTCCATCCCCTCAGGAAAAAGTGTTAACCATGTCCTCGGACGTTTTGTCACCTATGTTCCCGGCTGCCCACCTGGTTCCTGACATACTTGCAGGCCGGATAATTCGAACATCCCAGGAAGCGGGAACCAGGCATCGGTCCCCTTTTCGCGATGCGCTGCACAAGTTCGCCGCCGCATTTCGGGCAAATCGTCGTACTGCGGTATTTTCTCTTGACGGACGCTGCGTGGGCTACCGCTGCGAAAAATCCGGATGCCGCGCGGCTTTCGAGAACGGCGAGCACCCTGTCAACTTCTGCATTGTCCAGCACGACTTGCGTCTTTCCGCCCACCCAAGATGCGCAGCTGTGCAGGAACACGTTGTTCGGAACGGGCGTCTTGAATTTGAAGCGGCCGCGAAACACCACCGCTGAGTGCATCTTCGACGCATCGATGCCGAGCAGTTCTTCAAGTGCCTTCACATGGCCAAAGTTCTGATGAAGAGGATTCTGAAACTGGTACTTCCTCTTGAAATTCACCGCCGTCCAGTTTCGGGCCGATTCTTCACCAAAGATCCAGCCAGAACGGTTCTTGTTTTCGATTACGAACAATCCAAAGGGAGACACAATGAGGTGGTCGACTTCGGACGAGCCGCGCGATGTCGGAAGGATGATTTTCCTGAAATGGTGATAGTGAGGCGCCGACGCAACGCGCCACCCCGACAGCGTAAGGCGCAGCCAGCGAAAGACCCCACGAATCTCCACCACCATTCGCCTTGCCACCTAACGCGCGGTTAAGCTGCGGCATCCGAGCGCCGACAGGTTTGGCCGTGCGTGAGCGTGGCGCATACCGACAGTTTAATGCCCGGGATTGCCTCTCCTCCGAAGCTACCGCAATCCTACCAGAATGTCAGCAAGTGAGATTGCGGACCCGCTCGAACAGTTCTTCGTCGGAAGGGTGGGTATATACGGTCGTCGTGAGAGGCGATACGTGTCTTGCAAACCTCTACGCGAGGAACAGGTCCCTGCTGGCCCGATAGACGTTCGTGACCGCCGTGTGCATGAGAGCGTGGAAGGGGTAGAGTCGATCGAACCCGGGCTCCCGGTGTACGCCACAGACAGGAACCGACACCGGCTTGAAGATCTTGTCGACGGTTTCCTGGAGAGCCTCGGCATGGCCTCCCTTGATGAGAAGGAAAGGGAGCGAGAGCGCATTCGCCAGCACCAGGAGTGGGAAGCGGCTGAGAAGCGAAGAATCGAGGAACAACGCCGCCGGGAGGAAGAGCAGAAGCGCGTGCAGGAATTACTGAGCCAAGTCGCGACTTTCAACGAAGCCGCCAGATCCGGGAGTTCATCTCAGCGGTGGAATCGAGAAGGATCGAGACGGGCGCTCCAATCCCAACCGGGACTCCGTTCGGGGATTGGGCTAAATGGGCCATGATGTACGGGGATCGAATTGATCCGCTGGTGCAGGACAGTCATACTCCAGCCGGAGTTTCTGAGGGAGGGCATTAATGGCACTCCATTACAGCCGCAACGGATATACCTTCCGGGCAGATGCCTCTGATCAGAGTTCCGATAACGGTGTATTGTGTCAACCTTTGGAGGTTTTGGTGAGTTCACTCAGGGCATTTTCGTCCCTGTGGGCGACGCGAGATTCAAGCCACACGCAAATGAGGAGGCACCATGCAACTGCCGCACACGTTCAGATTGTTTGCTACAGCGCTCGCAAGCGCGCTCATGATCGCGAGCGTCCAAGCTCGCGATGCTGTCGCTGACTTTCAGGTACCCTTACCGAAGACGGCGGCCGACGTTCCAGGCCCACCACCCGGCACTGCCATGACCACCGCCTACGTACAGTCGGTGGGCCGCATGGCATACCTGTGGGGCTGGCCGCTGGTCAACCTTGCGAACCGCCACGCCGCGTTCTCGAAGGCGCCCGAACCGGGCCTGCTCGGCGGGGACCTGCCAGTCGCGCACAACGCGGTCGCTATGTTGACCGGTTACATCAGCGCGTCGCAACGTGTCATCGCCTGCCCGAACCAGGATGTCGCGTACGGGGCCGGCTTCCTCGACAACCTGGACACCGCGCCTATCGTTTTTCAGGTACCAGACTTCGGCGACCGATTCTGGGTGTATGCGCTGTATGACGCGCGTACAGACCAAGTCTCGAACATCGGCAAGCAATACGGCACGAAGCCCGGCTTCTATATGGTGGTCGGTCCGAATTGGAGGGGTGAGACGCCGAAGGGAATTGCGGCGGTGCTACGAGCCTCCACTACCGTGGTCTTTGCTATCCCGCGCGTTTTCATGGATGACACGCCGAAGGATCACGCCGCCATCCAACCGCTGCTCAGTCAAATTGTCTTCTATCCGCTATCTCAGTTCGACGGGAAAATGAAGATCAAGGACTGGAGCAAGCTCCCCGACTACCCCGCACCCAAATCCAGCGGTCCAGGCGAGACGCAATGGGTGAACCCGGAGACCTTTTTTGACGAGTTGCCGGCGGTGATGAAGAGTGTGCCCCCGCTACCGGGTGAAGAAGCCCTCTATGCGTGGATCGGCAGTGTGCTCGATGCGGCAGCTAAAGACGCGACGATCAAGAAGACGCTGACGGAGACCGCCGTTGCGGCTGAGCGAGAGTTGGTCAGGCCTTTCTTGCAGTGGCGATACAACGGACGTCCCGCTGGCAATGGCTGGAATTCGCCGGTCAACAATGCGGAGTGGGGAACCGACTATCTCAATCGCACCGCCACGGCGAAGTCGAACATGTTCGATAACCTTCCGACGGAGACGAAGTACATCTACACGGATAATGACGGCCAGGGCAACCAACTCAGTGGTCAGAACACCTATTCGATCACCTTTCCGAAGGGCCAGCTGCCTCCCGTCCGGGGCTTCTGGTCAATGACGCTTTATGACGAGCAACACTTCTTCAACGCCAATCCACTGAAGCGCTATTCGCTGGGGACGAAGAACAAGAACCTCAAAACCAACGCAGACGGATCACTGACGCTCTATGCCGGCGCCAAATCGCCCGGTAAGGACAAGGAAAACAACTGGCTGCCGGCGCCAGAAGGCACCTTCTCGCTATACCTCCGCGCCTACTGGCCCGACAAGGCAATCGTCGACGGCACTTGGCAGCCGCCGGTGATCGAGATGCTGAAGTGAATGAACCGATCAACCGCAGAAGGGCCATGAGGCTGAAGGCCACTCACCCTTCTGGTCGGTGATGGTGTCGCCAGGGCGAGTCTTGGGCGCCACGCCAATGAACTATCCCAGTGTAGTGGACCATCGAAATCATGTGGCGGGGTTCATGCTCTCGGAAGCCCAGCCGTGGGTCAGCGTCAGGGAGGTTCGGGCGAGGGAGATGAACTGAATGACAGCCGACCGGACTCGACGGGGCCAGCCGCGGGGTAATGGAAGGGATTGGGTCAGGGAAGTTTTGGGCATGAGCCGTCTCCTGTGGGAACACTAGATTTAGGTATAAAATCGCCGGACCCAGCAGTACTCGATCTGGCCGCCGATCGCGAGAATCCGGGCTGGCGCGGTGCGGGCAAGAGTGGCGCGAAGGCGCAATGCCTCGAGTATGTCAAGGAGGTGTTGACGGACATGCGCTCCCTAAGTCTGCGCAAGCAGATGGACTCCCCGAGCTAAGGGGTCTAGGCGCTCGATGACGACAAGACCGCGCCTTTTCCCTCGGACTGCGGCGATCCTGCCGCTTGCGACGCTTCTGCTCCTCGCCGCGCTGACCGCCTGCCACTCCCATTCCGACTCCCCCTCCGGCGAGCTCGCGGTGGCGGGACTGCGGGAGCGGGTCGTCGTGCGGCGCGACGCGCGGGGCATCCCCAGCATCGAGGCCGCGAACGACCACGACCTGTTCTTTGTGCAGGGGTTCGTCACTGCCGGCGACCGCCTCTGGCAGATGGATCTGCTGCGCCGGACCGCCCGCGGGCAGCTCGCCGAGATCCTCGGAAGCTCCGCGCTGGAGCAGGACGCGCAGATGCACACGCTCGGATTCGGGGTGCTCGCGGACGGGCTCGTGGAGCGCGTCTCGTCCCGCCAGCGGGAAGCCCTCGCAGCCTACGCCGAGGGGGTCAACACAAACATCGCGTCACGGGGGGAAGGAGGCCTGCCTTCCGAGTTCCGGCTCCTCGGTTATCGTCCCGGCCCGTGGCGGATGTCGGACTCGCTGGTGATCGGCAAGCTTTTCGCACTCGACCTGAGCCAGTCCTGGCCACTGGACATCCTGAGAACCTCGTTCGCCGACCTCGCCGCGGATCGGCGCGCGGCACTTTTTCGCGAGGACTCGCCCCTCGACATCCTGCTCGTGGGAGAGGACGGTCCTGCGAAGAGCGATGCGAAACCGACCCCATCTCCTGCGATCCCACGGGAGGTTCGCGAGGCGGCCCGGGCGTCTCAAGCGGCCCTCCAGCGCATGCTCGAGAGCATCGGATGGTCCAGCGGAACGGCAGCTGCGAGCAACAACTGGGTCGTCGTCGGCACCCGCTCGGTTACCGGCAAGCCCCTTCTCGCCAACGACCCACACCTCGCCCCCTCCGCCCCTTCCATCTGGTATCTCACGCAGCTTCGTGCTCCCGGGATCCACGTCGCGGGGGTGACGACTCCCGGCGTGGCCGGCATCCTCCTGGGGCACAACGAGCAGATCGCGTGGGGCGTCACAAACCTTATGGCGGATGTCCAGGACCTCTACGAGGAAAGGTTCGATGATGGGGGCCGTTACGCCACCCCCTCCGGCCCCCGCGCGCCGGAGTTGCGCAAGGAGCGGATGCTGGTCCGGAGCAAGACGCCGGGCGCGGTCGGCGACACCATCGAGCGTGAAGTGGTGGTCACTCGCCACGGCCCGGTGGTCCTGGAGGCGGCCGGGCGGCGATACGCGCTGCGATGGACCGCTCTCGACCCGGACGCCTCGGAGGTCGCAGCGTTCCTCGAAATCGATCGGGCATCCAGCTGGGACGAGTTCACCGCCGCGCTGAAGGCCTTCGCTGGCCCGCCCCTCAACTTCGTCTACGCGGATATCGCGGGCCACATCGGCTACTACGCTGCCGGGCGCATCCCCGTGCGCGCCTCGGGAGACGGGACCCTCCCCTGCGATGGTGGAACCGATCGAAGCGAGTGGTCGGGCTACGTTCCGTTCGACGAGCTGCCCCATCTGGTCGATCCGTCCTCCGGAGTCATCGTGACCGCCAACAACCGGGTCGTGGGATCCGGCTATCCCCACCTCGTCACCCGGGCCTGGGAGGTGCCCTACCGCGCGCACCGGATCTGGGAGCTGCTGGCTTCGAAGCCGAAGCTTTCGACCGACGACTTTCAGACCATTCAGGCCGACACTTACGCTTACGCCGACGTGATCTTCACTCGTGCCGTCGTGGACGTGGGGAAATCGCAGGCCTCCCCTGCGGCGGAGTGGATCTCAATGGTGAAGACGTTCGAAGGCTGGAACGGCCGCGCGAGTGCCGACTCGCGCGTGCTTCCACTGGCCGTCGCGATGCGGCAGGTGTTCGTGCAGAAGCTCCTGGCGGCGGCCCTGGGAGCGGAGCGCGCAAAGGAATACGAGTGGCCGAATCGCGACACGCTGATCGACCAGATCGTGACTATCCGGCCGGACGCCTGGCTTCCCAAGGAATACCCGACCTACGCGGATCTCCTCCTCGCCTGCTGGAAGGAGGCGCATGCCGCGCTCGGCGCCCGCGCCGGAGCAGACGAGAGCGGCTGGACGTGGGGTCGCGTCGGGCCTCCCGTCCGCTTTCCGCACCCCCTTGCCGAGCTGCCGGGAGCAGGCGCTTCCTTCGCGATCGACCCGCTGCCTAGGGCGACCGAAGGGAGTAGCGACACGGTCAACGCCGGCATGTGGGTGTCGATGCGGTTCATCGCCGACCTTTCGAACTGGGACCGGTCGCGCCAGGGAATCGCCCTGGGAGAGTCAGGGGATCCTGCCAGCCGGCACTGGAAGGACCAGCTCGCCGGCTGGCGCTCGGTGACGACGCCGGCCTTCCCCTTCTCCCCGGAGGCGACCGCTAGCGCGGCGGTCGCGACCCAGACTCTCCTCCCGTCCGGCGCTCCACCCGGCGGCGGCGAAAGTCCCGCAGGGCACCAGCCTCGGTGAGTCCCGTTTCGGTGAAGTGGACCAGCGAAATCATACGGGCTGAAGTAGTCTACCGAAATTGAGTGCGGCATTTTGGCCGGTTCCTCAGTCCGAACGCTTGAGTTCGTACTTCCGATCTGGCTGGGGCCCAGATCTACCCAAAGTACGAACCGCCCAGGAGTACTACCGATCTACTTGGAGAGCCAGATAATCCCTGCCCCGAGTCGTCGGGGATCAAGATGATAGAGCTCCGGTCGCTAAGCGCGGTCGGGGCTCTCGTTCTTTAGTGTTCACGCGGGGTTACGGTCTGCGAAGTCCCCAGCCCCCGGGCGAAGGCACCTGGCAGCCGCCGAAGCATCCGGCTTCGATCTGCTCCATGCGGGTGTCCTTAATGCGGACCTCCTCCCGAAGAAGCTCGATCTCCTGCCGGAGCCTGTCCTCTTCAGATTGCTGTCGCAGCTCGGGGTTCATACTCTCTGACCCCCAACCACGAGCCAGCGCCAAGGAGGTCCTGGCGAGGGAGATGACCTGGACGACGGCCGACCGGACGCGATCGGGCCAACCTCTGGGTAGCAGAAGAGGACGGAAATGCACGGGGCGGGGCATGACCAGCCTCCGGAAGGAATCCAGGGATGAAGGGTTGGCTGATAGCTTAACGTATACGTAGAGGATTCCACGCGGGAGACCGACCTGTAAAATCTGTGGACCACTTCAGGGTGATCGGTCCGAACGGGGCCGGCAAAACCACACTCTTCCGCATGATCGCGGGGCTGGAGAAGCCGGATGCAGGCACGCTGCGCCTCGGTGAGACGGTGCGCCTGGCCTACGTCGACCAGAGCCGCGACGTCCTCCAGGAAGATCAAAACGTCTGGGAAGCGTCACCGACTCACAGGACCCGATTCAGCTTGGCAAGCGGAGCGTTTCCTCCCGCTCCTATGTCGCCTCGTTCAATTTCAAGGGATCCGATCAGCAGAAGCGGGTGAAAGATCTCTCGGGCGGTGAACGGAATCGGGTTCACCTGGCGCGCATCCTCAAAACCGGCGCCAATGTCCTGCTGCTGGACGAGCCGACCAAAGACCTCGACGTCGATACGCTGCGGGCGCTCGAAGAAAGCTGGTGGAATTCGCCGGCTGCGCCGTGGATCATCAGTCACGATCGCTGGTTTCTCGACCGGGTCGCCATGCACCTCGCCTTCGAGGGCGACAGCCAGGTGGTCTGGTTCGCGGGGAACTACCAGGACTACAACGCCGACTTCCACCGGCGACGCGGCACCGACGCCGACCAACCGCACCGAATCAAATACCGCAAGCTGGCTCACTAGGTGAACCTCGCTCGGGCGCGGAGCACGATCCGAGGAAAGTCTTCCTGCGGAATTTACTCAACACCCTTCGTCGACGACGGCGTTGCAATTGTCGTCGAGCCCGTTGCAGAGCTCCATGGCGCCGGGATGGATGGCAGGGTTGTTGTCATTGCAATCGTTGATGAGTGGGTAGCCGTCTCCATCGGCATCTTCGCAATCGTCGCCGGTGCCATTGCCATTCACATCCACCTGACTGGGGTTGTAGACCGTCGGGCAGTTGTCGCAGACAGTCCCGATCGTATCGTGATCCAGATCCTCCTGATTCGGGTTGGAGACCATCGGACAGTTGTCGTTGATGTTCTGGATTCCGTCACTGTCGGCATCCGCGGTTTGCGGAGGACAGCTGACCGGAGCGTTGACGGTCGGGTTGCTGTGGATAGGGCCCTTCCCGCAGGAATTGACCGCCCCCACCAGGTAGTAGAGGGACGAATTCACCGTCGGCGGCGTTCCCGCCACCGAGACCGAATTTCCCGGGACCTCGGGAGCCAGGCAGGCGGGGTTGTAGGTGAAAGGAGCCGTCACCGTTCCGGAATAGACGTTGTAGACATTCGATTGCGGAACCCGTATCCACGAGAGAACCTGGCTACTGGAGATAGTCAAAATCGAGGGAACCTGATCCGGGAAGGTCCAGGCGCTGTTCACCAGGGGAGCGCAGTCGTTGACATCGGGGATCATGTCTCCATCGGTATCCGCATACCTGAATTCGTACGCCCCGATGTCGGTGATGACCGAGCCGTTCAGGTCGCCGTCGGTCGGACGCAGCAGGTCGTCCAGGTCGAAGGTGGGGGCGCCCGTGTTAGTCCCCGTGTCGCGCAAAGGAGAGGAACCCGTGAGACGGAAGTCCTCGTTCACGTTGGGCCCGCCCGGTAGGCCGCTGGGTCCCCAATCGGAAAGAATTCGCGAACTGACGGTGGTGCCGCTGGCAAGGGCCGGCGTGAAAGTCAGGGTCTTGCTGGTATTGCTGATGGCGGTGATTTTCCTGGGCACACCGTCGTCGTTGTATTCGATCCAGTCATTGACCGCATAGCGCGTGGAGTCGAAGACGATCGCCGTCGTCGCGGTCCCCGTGGCATTGCTGTGGTCCCAGAAGACCGGCGCGTTGGTGAACATCGGATTCACGGAAATGTTCCCGTTGCTGCCGATGACCGTCCCATCGGTCCTGTCCCCGCGGATCTCGTTTGGCAGGTCGGCGAAGAAGTCGTTGTTCTGAATCGTGTCCTGCGTGGTGAACGCGGTGAGAAGACCTCCCCCCGTCCCCAGCGTGGTTGCGTCGTTCCCCCGGATGGCGTTGTTCCGCAGGACGGTGGCTGAGGTGCCGAAGGGGTTGCCCACGTAAACGCCGCCTCCGTAGCCGGAAAAAGTATTCCCCTTCGGGACCGTGTGCTGGGTCAGGATATTTCCGACGATCGTGTTGTTGGTAACCGCACCGTTGACCTCGAATATCTCGAGGCCGCCGGCGGTGGCACGGGCGACATTCCCCATCACCACGTTGTTGTAGGCCAGGGCATATCCGTTCACACTCATCCCTCCCCCTCCCACGGGGAAAGTGCTCGCGGGATCGTCCAGGGCCACGTTTCCTGTGATGAGGTTGTTCGAGACGATGGTTCCGACGTTGCTGGCGATCAGTCGGATGCCTCCGCCTTCGCCCGCATCCGCGACGGCGACGTTGTTCCGGATGATGTTATGGGTGATAAGAGGATGGCAGTCGGAATTGGGTGAATAGATCCCGCCGCCTTGCCCTTCGGCGGCGGTCTGGCCGGAAGCATGGGGGGGCATCGTCACGTTGCGCTGGATGATGTTACCTGAAATGATAGGAGATCCCTGGAAGATGTAAATGCCGGCTCCATTCCAATTCTGGACCGTCGTCCCTCCCATAGTGTTGTCCTCGATCCGGCAGCTGGTGATCTGCGGCCAGCCTTCCACATCGAACGATCCGAAGATGACGACACCACCGCCGGCCCTGACCGAAGTCGGACCCGTTGCGACCGTCGTTCCCTGGCCATGGGTGAGCTTGAATCCGGACATGGAAAACTTCTGCTTGTCCCTGCAGAAACCGAAGCTGCTGCCTTCTGAGAAGAAGGCGACCGAACACCTTGGAAAAGAGGCGTTGCCGCCGCACGCAACACCCTGGGAGTCCACCGTGGTCACATCCTTTCCGGCGCCGATGACGTGCACGTTGGGATAAATGAATAGACGCTCAGGATAAGTCCCTTGCGCCACGATGACGTCCGCTTCCTGTGTGCCGTTCGGCCCGATCGTGCAATTGGCGATGTTGATGGCATCTTGAATCTTCTTGCAGGGATTCGCCTGGGTCCCGCAGGTGGGTACTGCGCAGCTGCCGGTGCAGGTGGGTCCAGCCAGACTGGGAGTGCACGTTACGCCGGCGCCCGGGCAACAGAATGCCGGAGTCGAACCTGAATCACCGGCCGGTGCGCAATTGGTTGTTCCCGAGGAGTTGATATCGACGTAAAAGGTGAAGTTGGAGACGGCAGAGCTCTGGGGCAGAAGAATCAGCGGCAAGCTGGCCAAAAACACAGCCAGCAGAACCCTGCGCATGGAGAAAGGGACCATCCGGGGTCGCCAAAGACCATAGGGGCAGCTGATTCTGCTGGTGTTGGGAATGCCCCTCCCGTCAATTCCCAACACCTGTTGCTTCTAATGCAAGAGAGTCTCAAGAGTACCCCGAAAGCCGCTATTGTCAAGGCATTTCGATGACCCATGAAGATTATGCTACTTTGGCAATTATCGGTACGGCGGCTTCGGGGGGTGCGGAGAGAAGCCCTTCATCTGGTGCGATGAAGTTCTCCTGGCCAGCATCACATGCGGCAGGTATTTCATCGCTGAGATAGAGCCGGGTCCTCACACGTTTCGATCCGACAACTCGGCGTCGACGATGTCCTTGAATTTTGCAGCCGGCAGGACCTACTTTCTGCGCGCCGACATCGTGCCGGACACGATCCATGATCGGGGTCTCTTATACAAGATGGAGGAGGCGACAGGCAGCCGCGATGTTCGAGCACTCAAGCCCCTGCCCAGCGAGAACATCCAGGACGATACGATGGTCCTCACGGAGTAAAGCTTTTGACTCGCGAATCTTGTTTGCGTGTAGTGGTCCACGTGCGCCGTGGGTAAGGCTCGTTGATCCAGCAGGTGAGAGTCCTGCCCCGGGAAGGTCGTCCCGGTCCGGTGGCTATGCGAGCGGTCGCGGAGACAAGGAAACGGTTAATGGTTGGGAGGGATCAGACAATCGCGGGTCAGCGCCAGGGAGATTCAGGCGAGAGAAATGACCTGGACAGCCGCCGGGCGGACGCGACGGGGCCAGTCTCATGGCAAGGGAAGAGAAAGGAATTGCGCGGGACGGGGCATGACCAGCCTCCCGAAGGGATTCAGGGATAATAGGTTGGCTGGGAGCTTAACCTATTAATATGTAGAGGATTCCAGGCGTAAGCCCGACCCTACAAAATCTGTGGACCATTACACCCCGTGAGAGCAAGCGCAATCGCCGCAGCGAATGCACAGAGCCCAATACGAAGTCGCCAAGTCCCACGCTCGCAGGGGTGAATACACCGACGCCGTGCACGCCTTTGACGAGGCCATAGGCATGAAGCCAGAACCGAGCGATGTGGCTCGAAGCAAGGCGCGGCGCATGGCCCAAAACGACCTCGCTTGGCTGTTGGCCACTTGTCAGGACAGCACCGTCCGCGACGGACGTCGAGCCGTGAATCTGGCCGAGCAGCTGGTGGCAAGCGTTCCGGGAAACGCAATCTTCCTGGACACACTGGGAGCCTCCTACGCCGCGGAACGACCTGGATCCAGGTGTCGGAGTGATGGGTCGCGTTGCGCAACCTTCAACCCACGGATATAGTGCGTGAAGACCTGCCGACTTGTCGTGAAAAGTGCTGATCGTGCGACCTACCTAGACACCGTTCAACAAGGAGACTTCCACGGAACCCACGGGCCACCCGGCTCCAATCCTCATTGGGGCCGCCGTTCTGATGGTGCTTCTCGCTTCCTTCGTGGTTATTCGGTTGAGGAAGGGTCGATGGGAGCCCCCGACGGACGAGATGACCCGAACCCGGCTCAAACGGGTCTATCGGTGTTTCCTGCTGATGACGGTCGCGGGAGCGGTCTGCGCGCTGGTGATGTTGATTCCCGTCTCAAAACAGAATCAGGAGGGGTTGGGGATGGGAGCCGGGATGCTTCTAGCGGTGACCGTGTGGATCGCCCTGCCCGTCGCGGCCTATAACTCGTTGTTCCTTTGGCGACAAAGATCGGTACAGGTTCTCTGGCTTCTGGTGCTGATCCTTGTGTCCATTTTCGCGATGACGTCGTGAATCGAGAGCTTCTTCACCGGTTCGCGGAAGTCAGATTGTCCAGGTCGACAGGATTCAAGGGGCAACACGCATGACTGATGACCTCGATGAGTTAAGAGCAAATCTCGTTGGGCTACCCGATCAACAGCTCGTCGACATGATCCATGATCAGCGTGAGGGGTATCGCCCCGAGGCGCTGGATATCGCGCGTGACGAGCTCCGGCGACGTGGTGTCAATCCTGGCCGAGTCGAGCCAGATGCGGCGCGGGCAACTCCGGAAGCGAATCCCTTCGTCCTCTGGGTGCTCCGTCAGCCGAAGGTAGTCGCGGCAGTCGGTTATCTCGTGTTCGCCGCAGGCACCGTGCTAGGCACTTGGCTTGCCTGGCGTGCATGGGAGCCACAATCTGACGAAAACCCGTACGCCTTGCTAGTGATCGTTTGGGTAATCGCGGGAATCTCCAATATCTTCGTGCGGGGTCTTTGGCGAGTCCGTGTGATCTCTGCAATTGGGTCTGCGCTGGGGTACGTCGTTCTCGTCATTGCTCTATACCCGAAGGGACTCGAAAACGAGATGTTTGCCGCGGGCATCTTTGAAGTGGGCCTCTTTGGGTTCGTCGCTTCGATACTCATGGGCGCTCCTGTAGCATTTTACCGGCGGCATTCGCAATTGCGAGGTCGCGCCTGACAACAATCTATCCGTGTTACTTGGCAATGGCGGTGGCACCTTCCAGGCGGCAGTCAACTACCCGACTGGTTCGAACCCCGCTTCGGTGGCGAGAATTCTTGCGATATTTGTCTGGTGTAATGGTCCAGCGAAATCATGCGGCCATTTTGGCCGGCTCCTCAGCTTGAAAGCCCTGGTTCGTACTTCTGATCTGTTTGGGGTCCAAGTAGATCCATTGTACGAACCCTGAAAAGTTCGTGTTACCGATCTACTTGGGGAGCCAAACATATCCCTCCCACGAACCGGCGGGTCTCTGGTTAACAGCGGCCCGCCGGCGGGTTCCCGAGGCAACCCCTAGAAACGTCGCCTCTTCGGCCATCACAACTCAGACGGATTGCCACTCGCGTCAAGGCTCGAGGTGTACGCAGCGCACGAGATCGTCGAAGCGCGGATCGCCGCGCAAAGGGTCGAGAGAGGGTTCGACCTTCACGGTGATGAGGGATGATGGGTTCTTTTTGCAGATCTCCTGCAACAACACCATCGCTTCCTCCTTCATGCCCATGCCAATATAGACGGGGATGCGCAGCCCGACAGGATCCATGTTGACGCGCCGGGCCGCCTGCTCCGCCTCTGCCAGCGCCTTCCTGGCTTTTCCCATCTGTCCCAGGCGGACATAGATGCGCGCCATGCCCACCAAGGGGAATGGTCCACTATCGATATTCTGCCAGCGACGCGCCTCCCTCATAGCCTCGTCGTATCGCGATAGGCTGAAGTACGCTCCGATGATCCCCATCGTCCGGGGGAATTCCGGATCGACGGCCATGACGGAGCGAAACTGGTCGAGGGCTTGATCGTACTGGCGCGCGTAGCCGAGGATATAGGCGCGGTCGACCGCTATGATCAGGGAGCGGGGGTCGAGCTTGCCGGCGATCGCGCTCTCTTCCAGCGCCTCGTCGAAGCGTCCTTGGTAGGCGAGAAGCTCCGAGTACCAGTGATGCGCCGTGGCGTAGTTCGGGTCGAGCTCGATGGCTCTCTTAAACCGTGCCTCCGCGGTCGACCAATCCAGGTCGAAGAACTCGTTGATGAGTGCCAGCGAAGGAAGCGCCGCGGCGAGATTCGGGTCGATCTCGAGCGCCTTGAGCGCGGCCGCTCGCGCCTTCGGAACAGCCTCCTGCGCCGGAGCATAGGACCAGGTCGACATCAAGGCATACGTGTCGGCGAGACCCGCGTAGGCGCGCGCGTCTTCGGAGTCCGCGTCGATGGCCTGCTGGAACGACTCGGCCGCCCGCTTAAAATCCTCCGAAGTCCGCTTGTTCCAGAAATAGCGCCCCCTCAGATAATGCTCGTACGCCTGGTATCCGTGCTCCGAAAGAATGTGCGTTCCGGCCGGAGGGGGCTTGAAGGGACCCAAGGCAAGCTCGATCTGATTGGAGATGGCCTGGGCAATCTCCTCTTCTATCTGAAGAACGTCCGTCTGCTTCCGATCGTATTGCTGAGCCCAGAGGTGCGTCTGGTCCTTCACCTGGATCAGCTGGGCGGTGATGCGGACGCGCTCGGAGTCGCGCCGGATGCTTCCTTCCAGCACGTACTGCACACCCAGCTCGCGGGCCAGTCTGTCCAGGGGCGCGCGCGATTGCTTGTAATACATGACCGAGGTCCTGGCGATGACTCCCAGCCTCCGCGGCGCCAGGGTGCCCAGCCTGGTAATCATCTCCTCGGTGAAGCCGTCGCTGAAGTAGTCCTGGTCCGGATCCCCCGTCAGGTTCTGGAAGGGCAGCACGGCGAGCATCGGGCGGCTCCCGGATTGTGGAGCGGTGGGGATGGACCGGCGCAACATGACCCCCGCAGCCACACCCACCATCACGACCACGGCGACGGCGATCCACCACCCTCGTCGAAGGGCTGAACGCTTCAGGAGGGAGGGCAGCGTCGTGGCCGCCGGGCGCTCGGCTGCGACGGTTGCAGGCGCCGGCGTTGCGGGCGGGAGCATCGGGACTGCGACGGATTCCTCGACTCCAGCGGAAATCGAGGGAGCGGCGGGAGAGGCGACGGCAGACTCGCCGTTCAGAGGCGTTGCGATGAACCGGTACCCTTTTCCCGTCACCGTGCGGATGAACCGAGGATTCTCTGGATCATCCCTCAAGACCTGTCGAATCTTGTGGATGGCCGCATTGATGCTGTTGTCGGTGTCAAGGAAGACGTCCTTGCCCCAGACTTTCTCGGCTATTTGTTCCCGGGTGACCAGCTCCGTCCGCCGCTCGAGCAGGAAGAGCAGGATTTCCATCGGAATGCGCTCAAGCTTGACCGCACGATTGGCGCGGCGCAGCTCGTAGGCCTGCGTATCGATCTCAATCTCTTCACCCAGCTTGATCAGGCTCATAGGACTTCCCCGCCGACCCGATCGGGGGAGGTCGGCGGCCCGTTCGCGTTTTCCCGGGCGCGGACGTCTAGACATTACCACAGGATCGAGGGTAAGCAACTGGCCTATCTGAGCTTGCCGGTTCAGTAAATCTTAAGGTGAATGAAAGATCTGCACTATGGCCCGCAGCACCGCCTCCTTCCATATTGACGGACTTCAAGGTGCTCCCACCAGGGAAGCCTGATTTCGGTCAGACATCAGCAAATGGCTCTGATGGATAAAGCGCGGGTCTGGACTTGGAGGAAAGGAGCGATCCGATGAACAAGCTTTCGAGTCGGAGGAATGGAGATGGGATGCGGTCGTGGTGGATTCGTCCCACCCTGACGGGACTGATGCTGGCCTTTGTCCAGGGAGCGTGGGTATCCGCACTCCCCTCGCATCGGCCGGATCGACGGCCTCTGGGCCCGGCGCGTGCGACTTCGGAGGCTTTGCCGGTCTCCGCTTCGCCGGGGGCTGGAAGCGCCGCCCAAGCCTCCGGCGCCGGCGCCCCCTCCGGATGGATCGCCCAGGTCCAGCAGGATCTCTCCGAGCGCGAATACGAAATCTCCTGGCAATCCTCCACGGCGGATCCGGGCATCGAGGCGTCGTGGCACGCCCCGAATCGCGCGCAGGGCTTCCGGACCTATTTCACTCCCATTGGAATCCGCATGATGCCGCGGGCGGAATCGGCGTCCCTCTGGCGCTGGGGCCTGTCGTGGACGGGATACGGAAGGGGCGGAAAGACCTGGAGGGTGCCGGCCGCGGTGCTCGCTGCCTCCGGACGCCGGGTCGAGTACCGGCGAGGGGCTTTCGAGGAAAGCTATGAGAACAAGCCGGAAGGGCTGGAGCAGAAGTTCGTTCTGGCCGCGCCTCCCGGTGAAAGCCCCCAGGACCGTCAGCGGCAGCCGACGACCTCGACCCCGCCGGTGAGATTCGCTCCGGGCGCCGCAACGGATCCTGATGCCGTCGGCTCCCCGAACCGGCCGCAGGCAGTCGATCCAGACGATCGGATCCACGTGGATCTGAGCCTCTGGGGCGATCTCACTCCGAGGTTCTCCGAGGACGGCCAGGCGATCGATTTCCTCTCGGGCACGATCTCGGTCCTCCACTACGCCCAGATCGTCGTCACGGACGCAAGGGGCCGGACGTTGCCGGCCTGGATGGAAGGCTTCGCGGGGAATGGAAGCCGCGGCATCCGCCTCGTGGTCGATGCGCGCGGCGCGTCCTACCCGATCACCATCGATCCTCTGGCGACCGGTCCGTCCTGGACGGTGGAGTCCAACCAGGCAAACACCTATCTTGGCAGTTCGGTGGCGACGGCCGGGGACGTCAATGCGGACGGCTTTTCCGACGTCATCGTCGGCGCCCCGTTTTACGACAACGGCGAGACCGACGAGGGGCGGGCGTACCTCTATCTCGGGGTCGCTTCGGGTCTCTCCGCGGGCGCTGCCTGGACGGCCGAGAGCAACGTGGTGAGCGCCACCTTCGGGGATTGCGTGGCGACCGCCGGTGACGTCAACGGCGACGGCTACTCCGACGTCGTCGTCGGAGCCAGCGGCGAGGGCCGGGCCTATCTCTTCATGGGTTCGGCCGCCGGACTTTCCGCATCACCGAGCTGGGTCGTGACAAGCCTTGTGAACGGCTCGTCGTTCGGACACTCCGTGGGGAGCGTCGGCGACGTCAACGGCGATGGCTACTCCGACGTTTTCGTGGGGGCGCCCGACACGTCCAACGGGCAGATCTGGGAAGGTCGGGTCTACGTCTACCTCGGCTCGGCCTCGGGGCTTTCGGCGACGCCCGCCTGGAGCGTCGAGAGCAACACGGACTTCGCCGAGTTCGGGTTCTCCGTCTCGACAGCCGGCGACGTCAACGGCGACGGGTTTTCCGACCTCGTCGTCGGTTCCTATCAGTTCACCAACGGGCAAACCTTCGAAGGGCGGTCCTTTCTCTATCTCGGCTCCGCTTCCGGGCTCGCCACGACCGCGGCCTGGACGATGGAAGGGGACCAAGAGAGCTCGCAGTGCGGCATCTCGGTGGCGACCGCGGGCGACGTCAACGGCGATGGCTACTCCGACGTCGTGATCGGCTGCTGGTTGTACGACAACGGTCAGGCCGACGAAGGGATTGCGCTCTTGTTTCTCGGCTCGGCTTCGGGACTTTCCACGTTCTCCTGGTTCGCCGAGGGAAACCAGGCGTCCGCCGAGTTCGGGCGATACGTCGGCACGGCGGGAGACGTCAACGGTGACGGATATTCCGACATCCTCGTTGGCGCGGTCCTCTACGACAACGGGCAAACCGACGAAGGACGGACTTATCTGTACCTCGGCTCGGCGTCCGGGCTCGTGTCCGCTCCGGCCTGGACGGCCGAGAGCGATCAAGCTTTCTCGCAGTTCGGCACTTCGCCTGCGACCGCCGGGGACGTTAATGGCGACGGTTACGCCGACGTCGTCGTGGGAGCTCCGTATTACGCCAACGGACAAACCGGGGAAGGTCGAGCCTACCTCTATCTGGGCTCTCCGTCTGTTCCATCGGCAACGCCGGGCTGGCAAGTTGAGGGTAACCGAGCGGACTCGGAGCTCGGCCTCTCGGTCGCGGTCGGGGACGTCAATGGCGACGGCTACGCCGACATCCTTGCCGGAGCTCCCGAATACATCGACGCGCAGACGGGACAGGGACGCGCTTTCCTTTATCTGGGTTCACCCTCGGGTCCGTCGACCGTCCCCGCCTGGATGATCGAGGAAAGCCAGGCCGGCTCACGCTTCGGCTTTTGGGTCGCGATGGCCGGTGACGTGAACGGCGACGGCTACACGGACGCCATCGTCGGCGCCCCCGGATTCAGCAACGGGGAGAGCGCGGAAGGACGCGCCTATCTCTACCTCGGATCGTCATCCGGTCTCGGAGCGACGCCTGCATGGATCGCCGAGAGCAATCAGTCGGGCGCAAACTTCGGATACACGGTCGCGACGGCCGGCGACGTCAACGGGGACGGTTACGCTGACGTCGTCGTCGGTGCTCCGTATTACGACAATGCCCAGACCGATCAGGGACGTGCTTACGTCTATTTCGGATCACCCTTCGGGTTGGAGACTCAGCCGGCCTGGATCGGGGAGGGATTCCAGGCAAGTTCCCGGTTCGGCTTCTCAGTCGGGACCGCCGGCGATGTCAATCGAGACGGATATTCGGACATCATCGTCGGAGCTCCCAATAACTGGAACCAGTTTGCAAGCGGGGAGGCGTTTCTCTATCTTGGATCGCCCTCCGGCCTTTCGACGTTCGCGGCCTGGTCCGTATCCGGAGGTTCCCAGCTCGTGAGCGTTTTGGGTATTTCGGTCGCGACGGCGGGGGACGTCAACGGGGACGGCTATTCCGACGTGCTGATCGCTGCCGCGACCTCTCCTAGTCAGGTGTACGCAGGGCTCTGGTTCGGTTCTCCTCAGTCTGTCCTGACCTTCGGCTGGTCGATCCTCAATTCCACTAACAACATCTTCTCCTTCGTCGGTACCGCAGGGGACATCAATGGAGACGGCTTCTCGGACGTTCTGGTGTCCATCGACGGTAAACAAGCGCGCGTTTACCTGGGCTCGGCTTCCGGTCCGCCTGCGAGTCCAAGCTGGATGTCCTCGACGACCGGTTTCGCCGCCGTGGGAGGAGACGTAAACGGCGACGGTTACTCGGATGTGGTGCATGGTGATTATGACTATACCCATCCGGAACAGTTTGAGGGCGGTGTTTTTCTTTACTACGGCAATAGTGGCCCGGGTATGAGCCTCAAGCCGCGGCAGCTCCAGTCCGACGGATCCGGCCCCATCGCTCCCGGCGGCCGGTCGAACGCACCCGGCTCGTTCGCCCTCTCGGCTCTCGGACGGACCCCCTTCGGCCGCGGTGGCGTCCGACTCGAGTGGGAGATCAAGCCGCTGGGAAGCCTCTTCACCGGGAACTCTACCCTGTTGAGCTCGTCCGCGGCCGATACGGGAACGGCCGGAGTGAATCTGAACGAAGCGAACGCGGGATGGAACCCGGGCGCCTATCACTGGCGCGTCCGGCTTCGTTACGACACAGCCAAGACACCATTCGCTCAGAAGAGCCGCTGGTTCACCATGCCCTGGAACGGTTGGCAGGAGATCGACTTGACCCTGGGCGCGTTTCTCGGAGGCTGGGTCTGGGACGACCTCGACCAGGACGGCGTGCGCGATGCCGGGGAGCCCGGGCACGCTGGCGTCCTCGTCTCGCTGCTCAATTTTTTCGGGACGGTCGTGGACCAAAAGACGACGCCCGGCGATGGGTTCTACAGCTTCCTTCTGCCGGGCTCCGCCGCGTCGTTCCAGTTGGGGTACTTGGCTCCGAGCGGAACCGCGCTGACCGCCCAGAATCAGGGGGCCGATGACACGGTCGACAGCGATCCGGATCCCGTGTCCGGCTTCACGCCCCTGCTCGGCCCTGCCTTCACGTTTGTCGACGGGCTCCGATGGAGCGCCGGCCTGGCCTGCAATCCGCCGACCCTTCCCATCCTGATCACCGGCGCTCGGACCCTCACCGGAACGACCGAGCTGATTCTCGACTTCACCGATCCCAACCCGTTCAGCCAGGTGACCGGCTACAACGTCTACCGTTCGAGCCAGCCGCAACCTCCTCCGGCTCCGTGGATTCCGTATGGAACGGACGTCACGGACGGCGATCCGAACACTCCGAACATCCAATGGAGCGATGCCACCGGGACGAATCCGGGCCTTGGAGGCGTCCTTTATTACCAGGTCACCGCCTTCAACCACAACTGCAATGCCGAAGGCCCGCGTTGAATGCGGGTATAGGGAGGAATTGCCCGGCTCCAGGCGTCGAAATCGGTGAGGTCCTCGCCGTTTCGGATTCGAGTCACCCAAAACACGTTTCTCTCGAGGAGGGAGTCATGAAGGCAGCACATTGGGTCGCACTGGCCGTGGTCGCCGCGCTTTCCGGAATCTCCGCCGAGGCGGCGGTGACCAGGAACCGTCTCGCCACCAATCGCCTGGCCACGAACCGGCTGGCCACCAATCGGCTTGCGACGAACCGGCTCGCAACGAACAGACTGGCGACGAACGCACTCTCCGGCTCCAACTTGGAAGCGAGCCCCGAAAGCGCGGAGCTCCTGGCGACGGCGGATGGCCGCGACGTCTACAGCTATCTTGTCAGCTGCGCGCTGCCCGGAGGGATCGCCATCGAGGCGACGGTTCCCGGCGCTGCCGACACGGCCCCGCCCGAATCCAACTATGTTTGCACCGCCGAACGGTGCGTGTTTTACGGATCGCTTGGCCTCGCCGAGGACTGGATCGACCACAGGCTCGCCTCCAAGGACGAGCGCTGGATCAGCGCCTGCATCTTCGCCCGCGTGAATGCCAACGACACCGCCGAGGCGGTCTCCCTGCGCGGCGCCCACCTCGCTCTGACCGTCTCGACGGATGAAGCCGAGCTCTATACGGTCGAGGAGGGAGCGTTTTACGGCAACCTGTTCACGCACGAGGACGATCCGATCGACTGGAACGTCTGCCGCGGGGAGGGCCAAGCCTCGGGTGAGTTCGGCGGACTGGTCCTGCGGGATTGCGCCGAGGAGGATCCCGGCAATCCCGGAAAGACCTACTGCGGCTTCACCTACGCCGGCGACTGCCGGGACTACCAGCCGCAGTTCTTGACGCCGTACGCGTGCAAGAGCTTCGACGCGGGGCTGTACGGCGATTGTCACAACGCCTCGGGGTTGGGTCACTGGCCCTCCTCGAAGACCTATCGCGAGGTGATCACGGTCTACGTGTCGGAATGATCTTCGCGCTCTGGCCGGAGGAGGTGTCGCCATTACGAGGATCGCGAATATGGGTGGCTCGTTCATGCTCTCCGAGGCCCAGCCTTGGGTCAGTGCCAAGGAGGTCCGGGCAAGGGAAATGACCTGGACGACGGCGGACCGGACGCGGCGGGGCCAGCCTCGTGGCAGTGGAAGGGAATGGGACAGGGAAGTTGGGAGCATGAGCCGTCTCCCGGAAAAACGCCGTGCTGAAGAGGTGGGAGACAGCATATCCCTAATAATAGCGTTAGCGTTCTAGGGGGAGTTCGATCCTATAAAATCGGTGGACCACTATACCGCCCCCATAAAATCGGTGGACCACTACAGATCGCAAGGAGAACCATCATGAAATCGACTTTGGCGACGCACGTGTCTCGCATTGCGTTGGCAGCCGTGGTGATCGCCAGCGCCGTGCTGGTTGCGGTACCTGTGTTTCCCGCTGAGCCGGAGTACACGTTCTTTCCGCTCGATGTGCCCTCCGAATTCGGCGCGGGTACTTCGGCCTTCGGCATCAACAACAAAGGCGTGATCGTGGGCAACTTCGGCAGTGTCGATGAGACGATAGACGGGTTCGTCTTTGAGAAGGGCCAGTTCACCTCCGTGACCGTGCCGGGCAGCGGCTTCGACCGCGGGTCACAGCTCGGCGTGAACGACCAGGGCACGGCAGTCGGCACCTTCGACGATGCCCAGACCCAAACCGGGCGCGCCTACGTCCGCAGCTGGGACGGGAAAATCACCGTGCTCCCGGATGCCGCCCCAGATGCACTGAGCACCATAGCGACGGGCATTAACAACCTTGACACAATCGTCGGCTTCTACCGCAAGGCCGACGGCGTCCGTCACGGCTTTATCCTGCGCGACGGGAAGTACACGACGTACGACTATCCGGGCGCCGCGAGGACGTTTTTGGATGGCATCAACGACCACGGAGTCATCGTCGGCCGGTATCGAGACGAGGACTTTCGCATGCACGGTTTCCTGCTCCTCACAGACGGCCGCACTGTGCCCCTTGAAGTGCCTGGAGCGGTCCAAACCTTCACGTTCACGGGAGACATCAACAACCTCGGCCAGGTCGTCGGGGCCTACGAAGACGAGGACGGCGTCGTGCACGGCTTCCTGTTCCACGACGGAGTGTACACCACGCTGGATTTTCCGGGCGCAGCGAACACCAACTTGCTCTCCATTAACGACCACGGCGAGATCGTCGGGACCTACGACGACGCCTCTCGTGGCCTGGTGGCGCTGCCGACCAGGTGAAGCTCGTGACGGTCCCCGCCGTAATCTCCTGAAGGCGTCGATGGAAATTGAGTGCGGCATTTTGGCCGGTCCCTCTGTCCGAACCCGGGTCCGTACTTCCGATCACCTGGGGTTCAAGTGCACCCAAAGTACGAACCCCAACAAGTTCGTACTAGTTGATCTACTTGGGGAGCCAGATAATCCCTGCCCCGAGTCATCGGGGATCAAGATAATTGAGCCCCGGTCGCCAAGCGCGGTCGGGGCTCTTTTACCTTGGAGCGGGTTCTCTCGCTCAAACTCTCTCCCTCTCTGTTTAGGTGCCGCTTGGTTCCGGTGGCTGCCGGTCCACATGTCGTCCTTGGAGTGAAAGACGAACGGGTTGCTTCATGGATTGTGACTGAAGGTCATGCGGTGTAGGATCAGGAAAGCTTGACGCTCGTACGCCGCGCCTTAACCATGCGCTGGCACTCGCAAGGAGCAGCGTCACAATGCGCATAGGCAAGCTTCTAATCGTGGTCATTGCGCTCTCCGCGTTGGCCGGCTGTGCCAAGTACTACCATATGCCCCGAGATTCTGAACCGCACGCGACGCTCACGTTTGAGAAGCCGAAGGGATGGCTTGAAGAGCATCCTACGCCGCTCAAATTGAATGGCGGTCGAAGAACCGATCACCTGTTTACCACTCGACGCACTTTTCGCATTGGTGTAGGGACGATGCGGCTTGAGCTTGGAGAGGGGCGTGAAGGCGATTTCTTTACGTGCGGACCACGTTACACGTGCGAGCTGTCTTTTGAAGCGGAGGCAGGCCGACGATATTTAGTCTCAATGCTCTGGGAGGACGAGGTCTATTTGTATGTTGTAACTGCGGACAATGGGACGAAAGTGGCCGAATGCAAAGCGCAGGATGCGTGTGAAATATACGGGCCATACCTCGAGTCGAGTTGTTGTCACAACCCGCCAAGTGGCCACAAAGGAGAGGGAGCCATCGTCATCCGGGACGATGCACTGGTCTACAAAAAAGCGGATAGTAACACCGGTGTGTCTTGGAAGCTGAATCGCGGAGACGCCATAGTGGCCAATTATTCTAGGAAATTGGCAGCATGGCAATTTTACGAATCCTGTCTAGTGCAAATCGCCTTTCTCGATGAGACGACGGGACGACAACGTGTAGGCTGGATGAGGCTCGATGATCTGGCCAAGTTCACCTACGACTGCAAATATGACCCATTCATCAATCCCATCCCTGGTTACCCTTTCACGCCTGGAATAATAAAATACAACTGGAACGTCTGCTTCCAAGAAGCACGAGATGCCAAGTTGAAGGAGCTACGTGTTACTTGGGCAGAAGAGTAGGCAGCCACGTCAACGAAGACCCCACCCGGGCGCATCGGATCAGGATCATTCCAAGCCGGGGAAACCGTGGGCATAGGGAGGACTTGGGGAAAACCTCTTCAGCACTGCAGGGTGCGGACCCGCTCGAAAAGCTCTTCGTCAGACGGCTGGGTATAGACCGTGGTGGTGAGAGGCGAGATATGCCGTGCGAACCTTTGCGCCAGGAATAGGTCCCTGCTCGCCCGGTACACGTTGGTCACGGCCGTGTGCAACAGGTCGGCCGCTCAGTGCCTTGAGGTCGAACCAAGGTGGAGGTTGTCGATGACGTTTAGAACCTGAGCGGGACGGGCGCGCACGTTGATGGACTCTGTGAGATTTACCCAGCGGACGGTGCCGGTGGTGTCGACCAAGAACTCCGCCGGGCGTGCGATGTCCTCACCCCGCTGGCCGGCACCCGTATCGAGAAGGTCATAACGGCGGATAACCTCAGCCTTCGGGTCGGACAAGAATGTGAAAGTGTAGCCCTGTATCTTGCCGAACTCGCGATTCGTTCCCCATCCAGCATTTCCGACCGCCTCCGAGCTGCGATTACGACATAATGCGATCCCCTCCGGATTTCTGTTGAGCCCAGACCGCCGTGGGGTTTAGTCTCAACATAGAGTTTCTCCCCGAGATGGTCACAGCATAGGATCTACGTTTGCCTTCCGAGTCGGGCACCTGCGCATTCTGCCATGGATCGGGACTGTGCTTCCGCTGCGGTGGGACCGGCTCTCACGAGAGGGCACATCGGAAGCCCCGGCCCTGCCGAGAATGTGAGGGGACTGGAAAGTGCGCCCTGTGCGGAGGGACGGGGCAACAGTGTGGCGTAGAACCGCACCACATTCCCAATGGCGAGGGTAAGAAGTAGGCTGCCTCATCCGAAGCGGGACAGATCAGCAGGTCAGTCCGCGGATCTGCTCGAACATCTCCTGATCGCTCGGATGGGTATAAACGGTCGTCGTGGGGGGGGGAGACATGGCGGGTAAATCGTTGGGCAAGAAAGAAGTGGGGAGTATGCTGACAAGAGTGGGCAGGGCAAGCGCGAGAGGGCCGGTTGGGTGTTTCCGGAGGGGTAGCGGGATTGTGCAGGGAATTCTTCAGAGCCATCAGCGATTTCCAGTTCCAGGAGGTGAGAATCATGTCTTTCAAAGAGGAAGCAGTCCGGGGGAATCGCGACTACTTTGCGGCGAAGCTCAGCGCTGAAAAACAGAAGGTCGATGTCGTCAAGAAGGTGAAGGAGATGAGCGGTGATTTCGTGATTCTCGACACACGGACCCGTGAGGCCTTTGAGCAGGGGCACATCCCCGGGGCCTGGTGCGTTCCCCTGGCCGAGATTTCCGCGCTCGCTTCGAATCTGCCCAAGGACCAGGAGATGGTAACTTACTGCTGGAACCACACCTGACACCTGAGCGCGAAAGCGGCTCTGCAGTTGGCAGAGCTCGGGTTCTTCGTCAAGGAGATGAACGCTGGCTGGCGCGAGTGGACTGCGGAGGGGCTGCCGACCCACCAGGGTGAAGCCGTAGGAGTGCGTTGCGCTTGCAGCATCTAAGAGGGAGGCGGTCACTTTCTGTGGATCTGACACAATAAACGATATCGGACCTCAAACCAGGCTTATACTTCTATCCTCAGACCCATGCTTGCGAATGCCATCAAACCAAGATAAAGGGAGGACACGCGATGGATGCTAGAGAGCTCGCCGACCTGCAACACCACCTCACGACATTGTTCGCCCGCGCCCCGATCCGCACTCCCAGCGACAAGGAGGAGGCCCTCACCGTGGCGAAGTGGGCCCCGCTGGTGGATATCATAGAACATGACAGGGAGTACCTCATCAAAGCCGAACTGCCCGAGGTCAAGAAGGACGACGTCAAAGTGACGGTCCAGGATGATGTACTCACGATCACCGGGGAGCGGACCCTTGAGAAAGAGGAGAAGGGCAACAAGTATCACCGTGTGGAGCGGGCATACGGGCGTTTCGCCCGGAGCTTCACGCTGCCGGAAGACACGGATGGCAGCAAGGTAGCGGCCGAGTTCAAGGACGGGGTGCTCAAGGTCCACCTCCCGAAGTCGGAGCGGGCACAGGCCAAGTCCATCGAGGTGAAGATTGGATAGAACGCTAACCTAGAGCCCAGCGGCAGCTACTTCGGCTCGGCTCCGTTCCGCGAGTGCTCATAGAATCGGGCTTTTCTGGATATGTCGCGGGTGAGCCGAGACGTGCACGTAGGGAAAGCCCAGGAATCGTCTAGCGGAGATTTCCGTTATTTCCAAGCAATTAAATCTCAATTGGTTCACTTGTGCCAGCACTCTCTTCATTGCTTTTCGGGCGGTTCTTTTTCCCCAATGACCCCAAGCGGTCGCCTGAATGTTGGCAGCTAGAAAGAAGAAGCTCCAGGCAGCTTGTCGGATGTCCCGATCGACGGCATCGCCATCGGAATTCTTGATCATTTCCCAGCCATGAGAATATGGTTCCGCTTCTACTCGCAAGGATTGGGGAGTGAGAGTGCCCGCCCGCATCATGATGGTGCCAACTTTTATGGTGCCTGACAATTGAGTCTTCCCTTAAGTTGAAATGACCGGTGGTCCCGCCAGAAACAGGAGAAGAGAATGAGTAGCCTAGGAGGCGGTTCCTCTTCATTGCTGATTGTTGTCGCCATCATGGTCCTCTACATTCTAAGCTCCATCAAAATCCTCAGCGAATATGAACGAGCCGTGGTTTTCCGTCTGGGAAGGCTCGTCCATGCGCCAAAGGGACCCGGCATTACGCTGGTGTTTACCGGCATCGACCGGATGGTGCGGATGTCGCTGCGCACCGTTGTCCACGACGTGCCGCCCCAGGACGTCATCACCCGGGACAATGTCTCGCTCAAGGTGAATGCCGTCATCTACTACCGGGTCATCGACCCCGCGAAGGCCGTGGTGGAGGTGGAACAATATCACTATGCGACCTCCCAGCTGGCCCAGACCACGCTGCGCTCGGTCCTGGGGCAAGTGGAGCTGGACGACCTGCTGAGCCAGCGGGAGCAACTTAATCACCGGCTACAGGAGATCTTGGAAAAGCACGCCGATCCCTGGGGGATCAAGGTCTCGATGGTCGAGGTCAAGCAGGTGGACCTGCCGACCGAGATGCAGCGGGCCATAGCGAAGCAGGCGGAGGCGGAGCGGGAGAAGCGGGCCAAGGTAATCCACGCCAGCGGGGAGCTCGCCGCCTCCAAGGCCCTGGCCGAGGCGGCACAGATCATCTCCGCGAACCCGACGACCCTCCAGCTCCGATACCTGCAGACTCTCGCGGAGATCGCCACGGAGAAGAACTCGACCATCGTCTTTCCTATCCCTATCGATTTCCTCTCGGGGATCCTGAAGCGATGATGGTGAAGTAGTCTACGTGCGCCGTGAATAAGGGCTCGTCGATCCAGCAGGAGAGAGTCCTGGCCCGGTAAAGGTCGTCCCGGCCGGGTAGGATTCGCAGCGAACACGCCGGGGCTAGCCTCGTGGCAATGGAAGAGGGCAGAATTGCGCGGGACGGAGCATGACCAGCCTCCCGGAGGAATCCAAGGATAATGGGTTGGCTGACAGCTGAACCTATTAATATGTAGAGGATTCCAGGCGGGCGCCCGACCCTATAAAATCGGTGGACCAGTACACCCAGGTATCTGGAAAGGAAGATACGATGAATGAGAAGGCGACAATCACTTGCCCCGCATGCGGTCAGCGGACGACGGAATCGATGCCCGAGAACGCGTGCGTCCACTTCTACAAATGTCCGCGATGCCTCACACTCCTGCGGCCGAAGCCGGGGGATTGTTGCGTTTTGCTCTTACGCTGATGTGCTTTGCCCACCTCGCCGAGGAGAGGCAGGCGCTTCCTCTCCTCCGCCCACACCCTCCGGACGGTAGCAGGGCCCGTAGAGACTGGTTCCGGTCTGAGCGGCGAAGGTGAGGCGGGATGTTGATATGACCGCTGCGCTCAAGGATGAGACGATGAGCTCCCTTCCTTCCTGCGATGTTATGGATGTCCTGCCGGCAACAGCACGTCCCCACTTGGTGCGCCGCGGTCTACGCCTGACCTACGCGACACTTGCATACAACTCCCTTGAGGGGCTCATCGCAATCATCGCCGGCCTCACAGCCGGCAGCGTCGCCCTGGTTGGATTCGGACTCGACAGCGTGATCGAGGTGACGGCGAGTGCCGCAGCCGTCTGGCGTCTGCACGCGGATCGTGATCCGGTCCACCGCGCTTTGGCAGAGCGCCGTGCTCTTCGCCTCATAGGCGCTTCCTTCCTTGCCCTCGCCGGGTACGTCACCTACGACGCCGCTCTCACTCTGTTTCAACACCATGCCCCTGAAAAGTCTCCAGTGGGCATCATCCTCGCCGTCGTTTCACTGGTTGTGATGCCGTTACTTGCCCGAGCGAAGCGTCGTGTCTCCGCCGAGCTCCAGAGCGACGCCCTTGCGGCCGAAGCGACCCAGACGGCTCTGTGCGCCTACCTCTCCGCCATTCTGCTTGGCGGTCTCGTGCTCAATGCCTTGGTAAGCTGGTGGTGGGCCGACCCTGTCGCCGCGCTCGTCATGGTGCCGCTCATCGTCCGCGAGGGAGTTGACGGATTGCGGGGTCGTGCCGTGTGTGCAGACTGTTCGCCAATCGTGAACGGCCACGGACCTATGTAACAGTCCGAGGCAGGCTCGCGGCAAAGCGGCAGCGTGAGAAAGGCTCGGATTCTCATCATCTCCTTTATCCTCCCATCACTGTAGTTTGGTGTCTGAGTACCCTCGTTGGTCGGTGAAGCGGCGCGAGGAGCACGCACACCGACTCCAATCCGACTGCGAAGTCGTTTCCCCAAATGAACTGCGTCTCAGCTGGCCAGGGTGGCCGGCCATCCGAGTAACAAACGGTCGCTTCCGTTGCCAGAATCTCGATTGCCAGCTCGTGTCCAACCCGACCGGGAACTGACAACCTTACCCTCGGGAATCGATCCGTGCCGTCGAGTTCGAGATCGTAGTTCAGCCCCGGCAATGCCCTCGAGAGCCTCTGCTCGAATTCCTTGGTGACTTGGACATCGGTGGGATCCATTCCACTCCTTTCCGAGCGATCTAAAGAATCGGCTCGCGCCTAGTCCGGATTGTGGCTGCCTGCCAGGACCGCGGCTCAGCTGGGGGCGGCCAATCTGAAACGAAACAAGATCAGCACGCCGGTCACAGGGAACTCTGGGAAAGAGACTCATTGGACCTGAGGTTGGGCCCGTTTCACTTTGGTGGTCGCTGCATGCGAGCGGTCCCCTCCAGGTAGGTCGAAAAAACCGAGTCCCCAGGTGAGGTCATCTCGAATCGGATGGCCAGCACGCCATCGTTCAGGTGATAGGTGAGACGGAAGCGGGGGCCGGGATCGGTCGGGTCGCTCATGAAAACCGCCGAGCCCGCGTCGGGTGTGCTTACCGTGTATCGGATCACATGCCCCTCGCTGTCAGCGTAAGTCGCCTTCAGCGAGCCGAGACCCTCTGCATAGATGAGCATTACATCGCGATGGAGCCCCTCCCGGGAGCGGGACTCATTGTGCCTAAGCATGGCGCGCCCGCCTGCCTCCACCTCGAACGCGAACGCGCCGGAGCTGGCCCCGGGCTTGCCGCCTCCAGAGGCCTCCCATCGTCCGACCAAGAAACCGAGCGGTTCCATCGCGCCAGGCGGCTTGGTCTGCCCCGCGGATTGTGCTGCGGGCTCTGCGCCAGCCGCAAGGTCCAGAGTTACGATGGCAAGCAAGAGAGACATGCAGGCCCGACGCCACAGTGTCCGAAAGTTCATTTAGCATCCCCCATGCGGACTGGATTCAGCCCATGCGGCCCTCGGACACTCGTCCGCGGGCGGGTTTCAGTGCTGATGGATCACGAACACGTAGAGCCAGCTCACGGTTTCATGGTATTTGCTCTCCTGCCCCTGGGCGGCGCTCAGACGCTTCAGTCCCCTTGAGACCGCGGCGAGGGCACTGTGGAGTCCCAGCCTCTGGAGGTAGACCCATGCCACGCGAGCGTGGTCCCGGGTACATCTGGACCCCAGACAGATCAGAAGTAGGAACTCTGGCGTTCGGCGGCGGCCGTTCAGTCGAGGACGGTTCCTTCGCCGACAATCACCGCTTCACCGCCGACCCGAACTTCCTCGAGAACTCCTGCACGGCTTGAAAGCGAAATGCAAATACGACCCGGGCGGCCCATGCGGACGCCCTGAAGGTTCACGAATCTCGAGGCATTTTCGGCTGACACTGCATTGTGCTGGAGGAGATACGCGCCCAGCGGCCCGCTCGCGGCGCCTGTCGCCGGATCCTCCGGAATACCGATGCAGGGCCCGAACATTCGACTGTACACCGTGGCATCATCGTCCGCCGGTTGGCACGAGAATACAAATACAGGGAGCTCTTCGAGATCCACGGAGCGGAGTAACGTGCACAATCTCCCACGCTCGATGGACGCCGTATCAACCGCCGTGCGCGAACGTAGCGGAACGTACAGAAATGGAACTCCGGACGACGCGACTTGCACCGGCAAGTTTCCGCCTGCAAGGTCGCACGGTTGCACACCGACTGCCGCGGCAACCGCAACGCTATCCGTGACGATGGGCCCGAATGTCGGAATCGGTTGCGTCATCCAGGCAAAGCGCAAGGCGCTCTGACCCCATTCGAGTCCCACGGTCGTTGGTCCTATGCCGAGTCCGAGGACCGCCTTATCAGCGCCCGCACGCAGTCGTCCCGCGCCTGCGAGCGCAAAAGTCGTCCCAATCGTAGGACTCCCGGCCATCGGTAGCTCTCGGGATGGAGTGAAAATGCGAACCCGCGCGTCAGTCTCGGGAGCTTCGGGAGGAAACACGAATGTGGTTTCGGGGAGAGCCATTTCATTTGCGATCCGCTGCATCCGCCGCTCGTCAATTCTTGCCGCATCGGGGAACACAGCCAGTTGGATGCCGGCAAATGACTGATTTGTAAAAACATCGAAACGGACGTACCGAAAAACAGACATACGTTTTCTACTCATTCATCTCAGCGAAATCCTGGACATCGATTCCCAGGTGGCGCTTGTACCAAGCCTGCAGTGATGGAGCGTCCTTGGCCTTGAAGAAGATGCCGCCGATGACTGTGACTCGTTTCATGTGACCTCCGATGTCGTTGTTAGGCCGCAATCAATCATTCCTGTTCAACTGCGGACTTAATATCATTTAGGTCTTGCAGGAGGGCCTTTTTCGCTATCGGTGCTGACACCGCCGTTGTTTATCATGGCCCGAGCAGGCCAGTAGAACTATGAACTCTCACGACGTGACCATCCTGCACATCGAAAGTGGCCTGCCTCGCCGTTTCACGAGACGCGGTGTCCGAAGTGAGACAAGCGGTCAGAGTTGGCCATCAAATACTGTTGCCACGGGTCCGCTCACAGGTTTGATCAGCCAACTCGTTCATCCGTTCTCGTGTCGGCTGGAGAACTCCACGTTCGATCTGGTGTACAAGGTTGGTAATTGCGGCATTCATAGGTACCGGCATTCCGCATGCGTGGCCTAACGCCACCACATAGCCGTTGATAAAGTCGATCTCAGTCTTACGGCCGCGCTCCAGGTCCTGGAGCATGGAGGGTTTGATGTCTCCGTAGAAAGCAATCACAGCCTCGGCCCACGACTCGTAGTGTTCCTCTGCGGCAGAATTGCTCGGCCATCCGGGCGGAATCGGGTCCACGGCCAGACGCTCCAGCCGAGTGCCAATCGCAAGTGCCACGGATAACGCTTCCTCGTACGTCCGTCGGAAGACCTTCTTGCCTGCCTCCGTTTCCATGTACTGACGCATGGTTTGCGAACAGAGCGCACCGAGGGTTGTAACCGAGCAATTGATCAGGAGTTTCGACCAGATGGCACCAGTCAGGTTTGAAGATACCTTAACCTCAATCGCTCGACCTAGGGCGCGCGCAACCCGCTCGACGCGCTCACTGACACCACCAGCAAGTTCGCCTATCAGTAGATGCCCTGCATTCTTCTGCTCGTAGACGCCGGGTTCTACCATCGCGGCACCAAGATTTGAGAATCCGCCAAGGACTTTATCTTCGCCTAGACGGTCCGCAAGCACCCGTGCAACGCCGCCATTCTGTATAGGCAATATGACTCCTTGGGGGGCAAGTAGGCCCACCACATGGGGCGCGATTTCCAGCGCGTCCTGCGCTTTGGTGGCCAGCAGGATCACGTCAAACTGGTCTCCCTCTCCGTAGTCCTCAACTGCGGCAACGTCGATAGCGTCTGCCCTCACCTCTCCTCCGAGGCCGGACACTCGCAGGCCCGATCTGCGCAATGCCTCCGCAGAATCGGTATTGCGAGCCGCAAGCCGGACGGGCAGTCCTGTGCGGATGGCACGCGCCGCAATTGTTCCGCCCAACGCGCCAATGCCCACTATCAGTATTTGCATTTTGGAGCCTCCAAGATCCCCGCGATGAGGCCCTCCTTGCGTCGCCTCAAGCCTTGACGACGAGGTCGATCTCGACGCAGGCCCCAAGTGGTAGCGCGGCAGCCGCGTTCGTCGTGCGGGCGGGAAAGGGCTGACTGAAATATGTTGCGTAGATGCCATTCATCGCGTCGAAGTCAGTCATGTTCGTGAGAAACACACCGGCGTGCACGACATCATCAAAACTCTTGCTGGCCGTTTTCAGAACCGCCCATAGGTCTTGGAAGACGCGCTCCGTCTCGGGCACAATGCCCCCTGGGTATGCCTAGTTATCCCGCAAGGCAATAATTGGATCCACCATCATCGCGCGACGAGCGGGAATGTAGGTGGCCAGAAAGGCGACAACCAACAAAACCAGTGGAACTGTGACGAAGACGATCATGTCAAACGGATGCACTCTATACAGAAGAGTTGCAATCGTCGGCGCCGCGGCCGCGGCGAGCACCAACCCAACTAAAATTCCAGCGCCGGCCAGCAATAATCCTTTTCCGAGAATGAGCGTGAGGATATCTGACCGCTGGGCTCCCAGGGCGATTCGGATTCCAATCTCACGAGACCTCTGCCCAACTATGTAGACCAGCAAGCCATAGATGCCAATGGAGGACAAGAGCGTCGCGACGGCTGCGAACACTCCAACCAATTCCGCCACAAATCGGCGCGGAGCAATTGAAACATCCATCACATCGGTCATGGAGCGTACGTTGAATACAGGCAATGCGGGATCCAATGTCTGTATCTCTTTTCGAATTTGTGATTCGAGGAGTGATGCGGGCAGAGGCGTTCTCGCCACCACGCTCACGGCCCGCGAGCGGGGTGGCGATTGTTGATAGATTGGTCTGAAAATGTGGGGGACACCATCTGTATCAAGTCCGTCTTGCTTCATATCCTTGACGATTCCGACCACGACCGCGGTTACGGTTGCCCCCGGAAGCCTGGGATTTTCCCCCAACCGCAAGCGCCTGCCGACAGGATCAATTCCCGACCAATAGCGCCGCGCCGTAGTCTCATCAATAATGGTTACGTCCTGCTTTCCTCTTTCATCGCTTTCTAGGAAAAACCGCCCACGAATCAATGGGGATTGCATCAGCATGAAATAATCGGGACTCACTCGAATTACTTCCGCTGTTAACCCTTGCGATGAATCGGCCGCGCGGTCTTCAATCACCAGTGCGGCGGTTGTCGCCGGACGTGCGCCCGGCAAATCCGAGGTCATGGCGGCCCGATCGATTCCGGGAATCGCGGCCACACGCCGAATGACGTCTCGGAAGAAAGATGTCTTTTTTGAGAAGTCTCCATACACATCCGTCTTGGGATCGTTCGGTACCGGTAGGTAGAAGCTTGCAGTAACTACTCTCGAAGGATTAAAACCCGGATTCTCCTGAAGCAATCCCCAGAAAGTCCGCAGGAGCAAGCCGGCTCCAACCATCAACACAACAGCAAGCGCCAATTCAGACATAATCAGCAGACTTCTCAACCGGAAGGTCTTGGCGCTGTAACCGGAGCCTTGAGCACCTTCCCGAATTGCGGCAGTCATGTCGGCCTTCATCGCCTGGAACGCCGGAGCGAGCCCGAATATGATCCCGGTGAAGATGGAAATCAGAAGAGCAAAAAGCAGCACCGTCCGGTCTACACCCACTTCGGCAAGTCGCGGAACCGAAGCGGGAACAAAGCGAAGGATGAAACTCAAGGTCAAGTTCGCCGCGAGCACGCCCGCCACACCCGCGATCAAGGAAAGCACCAGCGACTCGGTCAGCATCTGGCGCACCATGCGAAAACGGCCAGCCCCAAGCGCCATCCGCAGTGCCATTTCTCTCTGTCTTCCTGAAGCGCGAGCCAGTAGAAGGTTTGCGATATTCACGGATGCGATGAGCACGACCAGGACTACCGCGGCCATCAGTACGAATAGTTGGGGACGCACATTGCCTACAAGTGACTCCTGCAAAGACTGGATCTCGATGGACCATTTGGCCTCAGGAGGATAATCATTCGGGAAGTCAGTTCGGAGTTCGCTGGCCATTGCCGTCAGTTTTGCCTGAGCTTGCTTTACATCGATGCCAGGTTTCAGCCGTCCGATTGCCTCGCGCGCCACCTTCACGCTGCGCGCGGGTTTCGGATAAGGATCCCCGCTGAACCCGCACGTGATCCACACTTCCACATCCCTTGCGACCGTTCCGGGGTGGCGAAATCCGGCAGGAAGGACTCCCACAATCGTGTACGGATCGTTGTCCATCCTGAGCCGTGTTCCGAGAATGTTCGGGTCGCCGCCGTAAGATCGGCGCCACAAGCCATCGCTAATCACAGCTGCTTCTGCGAAACCCAGCGCAAAGTCCTGCGGACCAAATAACCGCCCGATTTCTGGTGTTGTGCCGAGCATGGAGAAGTAGTTGGTGCTCACCTCGAGCATTTCAAGATGTTCCGGTTGTTTGGCGCCGGTCAAGTTCGTAGGCCCAGAGACGACAACGCTTACTTCCTCGAAGACGCCGGCTCTCGACTTCAGATCCTCCAACTCGGGGACAGAATAGGGAACGTCACGCAAACCTATTCCAGGATTGTTGAAAGTGATCTTCACCAAACGACTGGGGTCGTAGTACGGCAGGGAGCGCAACAATACTGCATTTACGATGCTGAAAATCGATGTGTTTGCCCCAATTCCTAAGGCCAGTGTGAGAATGATTATGAGAGTGAAGCCGGGACTTGTCCGCATGATGCGGAAGGCGTACCGGATATCATTCATTGGATTGGTCACTTCGTCCGGATCTCCGTTCCGACCTTTACAGCCTTACAAATGGGAGCAGCTGAGTGAGTTCGCGCCATGGCCTCTGCCATCGTACCAAGGCCGGTGAAGCCGATCGGATATGCTGCGTCCATCATCGAGCCGCCCCATGGCTCAGCGCGCACGCGATGGTTTGATGAAGAGCCGCGCGTCGCCTCAAGCCTTGACGACGAGGTCGATCTCGACGCAGGCCCCAAGCGGTAGCGCGGCGGCCCCGATCGTCGTGCGGGCGGGAAAGGGCTGACTGAAATACTTTGCGTAGATGCCATTCATGGCGGCGAAGTCACTCATGCTCGTGAGAAACACACCGGCCCGCACGACATCATTGAAACTCTTGCCGGCCGCCTTGAGAACCGCCGAGAGATTCTGGAAGACGCGCTCCGTCTCGGCCACAATGCCCCCCTCGATCACCCTGCCGGTGGCCGGGTCTTGGGCGACCTGTCCGCTGAAGAAGAGGAAACCATCGATTTTGACTGCCTGGGAAAATGGGCCGACCGGCGGCGCGAGTTCAGGCGAGGTAATTGC
>Ga0070699_100000032_pt1 | contig 136937 bp, 134 predicted proteins | sample KBSK1503metaG_FD_65473 | JGI IMG/M metagenome (GOLD analysis project Ga0070699, IMG submission 65473) | Corn, switchgrass and miscanthus rhizosphere microbial communities from Kellogg Biological Station, Michigan, USA - KBS K1-50-3 metaG | ecosystem: Host-associated > Plants > Roots >... | reverse complement strand
TCGGGGTTGGTGTATTCCACATACCTCGGCGGAAGCACTGCCGATGTAGCGGTAGGGATATCGCTCGATCCTTCAAACAACGCCTATGTCACTGGCACAACCCTGTCTACGGATTTCCCGGTCGTTAAGCCGTTCCAAAATGCATTGAGTGGAGGCTCGGACGCCTTCATTACAGAAGTCAATACAAGTGGAACCGGTTTGGTCTACTCCAGTTATCTTGGAGGCGACGGGGATGAGGATTATGACGTGGCCACCGGTTCGTTCTTCGGCGGCGGCATCGCCGTGGATCCCTCTGGCACTGCTTTCTTGACGGGCTCCACGACATCTGTATCTGGCTTAGCTATCACGGGTGCTCTTCAGGCCAGTTACGGTGGCAATCCGTTCGATGCATTCGTCGCCGTTGTTCCGTCAGCCCTCTCGGTGGACTTTACGATCACGGCGAACGCTGACTTAGGCGCCGTCAATCCCGGTAGCTCCGCAAGTTCCACCATTACGGTCACCGGGGAGAACGGCTACAGCAAGACCGTGAATCTCTCTTGCAGCGTTTCGGGTGGCGGAGCACCTGCACCCACATGCTCGTTCAGTGCGAATTCTGTGGCCGGGTCTGGGACCGCTACTCTTACCGTGAATACGACCGGGCCCACCGGGGCCCTGTTCCACCGATCGAACATCTTCTATGCAGTATTTCTGCCCTTCCCGGCGTTGGCTTTGGTCGGGCTCGGCTTCGGCTCCGCAAACTCGCGACGGAAGAAAGTGCTGGGTTTCCTGATGCTCTATGCCATTCTGGCTGCGCTGCTCCTCCTTCCTGCGTGCGGCGGCAGCAGCCACACTAATCCCCACGGCGGAACCCCAGCCGGAACCTACACGATCACGGTCACAGGAACTGACGGAACATTAAGTCACTCCGTGGCGCCGCCCCTAACGCTAAAAGTTAACTAACTGAATCACGATCGGCGCGACCGTCTCCACACGGAGACGGTCGCAGCTTTTTAAGCTCTCACTTGCACACATCTCTACTCGACTGGCGTTCCAAACAACGGTAGTCTAAGATTCTCTCTGGTGATGGCGCGAGTAGGGCTCGCATATCCTTGACAGACGAGAGCACGTCGGGCAGCCTTTCCTCTGCTCCGCGAATCGAACCACAATAATTGAGAGAACCTAATCAATCCGCTCATGTTTAATTCCAGGCGCGTCGCGCAGCACATCGTCATAGCTCTATTTTCCGTCATCGCAGTCCTGGTCATTCTTCCGTGCGCGTACGGGCAAGCTAATTTCACGCTGGCGGCATCGGCGGCCTATCCCTCCGCTGTAGATCCGGGCGGATCTTCGATTTCGACGATAACGGTCGGTACCATCAACAACGTCTCCAGTGGTTCGGTTGCACTGTCGTGTACGGCGGCGCCGCTGCAAACCAATGGCGCGACGTGCTCCATCCTCAGTTCGGTGACGCCTCCCGCCAGCCCCACGCTGACGATTACAACCACCAGCCTCACTCCACCGACGCTCTACGCCATCACCGTAACGGGTAGCGCAGGGGGTTCGACCTTGACCGTGCCAGTGAATCTTAGCGTGCTTGCGGTGACGCCCGCCTACACGCTCTCCGACACGACACCCAACCCCAGCAGCGTTCACGCGGGCAGCGCGGCTACGGCGACCGTGACGGCGACGCCTATCAGCGGCTATTCTGGCACCGTCACCTTTTCCTGCAGCACGATTTCGCCGACGGTCACGCCCGCACCGGTTTGTTCGTTCAATCCCGCCACAATAACCGTGACCAACAGCGCGGCGGCGAGTTCGACTCTCACAATCTCCACCACTGGCCCGTCGGCAACGAGTCTGCACCGCTCGACCATTTTTCATGCCTTGTGGCTGCCGCTTCCCGCACTGGCGCTGATCGGAGCCGGGCTGTCCACGACCCGCAGACTCTGGAAGAAATTGCTGGGTTGGCTACTGCTTGGCATGATGGTCTCAGGGATCATGGTCACGATCGGCTGCGGTAACAGCACTAGCACCAGCAGCAGCGTCACCAGCACACCCAAGAACACATACACGTTTACGATTTCGGCCATTGATCAAAACAAGGTGGCTCCGAGCAACGGGACACAGTCGATTAGCCTCACGGTGAACTAGTCGCATTTTCAAAGTTGCCACCGAGTTTGAAGCCCGAATTCAAGCCGGCTATATACTTCCCTCGCATGCATTCCTTGCGGCATCTCGCGCGTCATTGTTTCGCGTTGCTCTTCTATGTCTGCATGGTCCACGTTGCACCCGCCTGTGCGGCGGCGGGCAAGGAGAAAGCTCAGGTCCCGAGGTTGCGCTGGGACGAACAGCGACCAGGGTGCACATTCTCGATCACGCAGGACGGCAAGTATCACTACGGTCTATGGGCGGGCGACGTAGGCGTCACGCTGGCAGTCGATGCCCAAGAACTAGCGAAGGTTCGCCGGCGGCACCAGCCTATCTTCGGGGTTCTGCTGACTGTCCGCTACCGCGGACGGGGCTCGCTCGATGTAAGCGATCAGAACATTTCGCTTGAATTTGTAAAACACTTCCATGTCATCCAGACTTCGCTCAATCCGGACGGTTTCTCGGCGCGGATCCAGAACGACGCTGACGAACTTGACCACCAAACCATGCGCGAGATTGAAAAACATCCAGAACGCAAAGAGACGAAAGAGGCCTATCTGCGCGCGTTTCAGAAGGATGTGAGCGAACTATTGGAATTCCTTAGCAAGAACAGCCTGCGGCCCGCCGAGCTAAATCCGGCGAATCCGGAGATTAGCGGATGGGTTTTCTTCAATACCAACATCAAGTGGATCAGTGAGTGGAAAAAGCAGGAGGAGTTCGTAGTGCGCCTGCCGCTCGACGAAAAGATTTTTGAATTTCCCTTCCGGCTCCCGCCCAAGCAAGGCGAGTTGTTGCTGCGGCGTCGGGAGTGAAGGGAGGCTTCGGGCTTTGGGTCCAGGCTCGGCGATTCGGAGACTTAGCACTTCAAACTCGGACGCTTTCGGCCTCTGAACCTGAAGCCCAAAGCCTGGAGCCCGATGCCTACCCTATGACACTGCCCGACGCGCTTCAGTCTCGATTTCCGCGGCGCGGCGCATCAGAATATCGCGCAGCGACACCAGGCCTTTCAACTCCCGCCCATCCACAATTGGAAGATGACGGAAGCCAAACTCGCGCATGATGAAGAGGCACTCCTCGACAGTCTCATCCACGGGCACAGCGCGCGGATTCGGGGTCATCACTTCCGACACCGCAGTCGTTCCGGGAGTGCGCCCCACCGCCACCACGCGATTCATAATGTCGCGCTCCGAAAAAATGCCAGCTAGTTCTCCATCGCGAAGCACAGGCAGAGCTCCGATGTTGTGCTCCATCATGAAGCGCGCCGCCTCGAGCACGGTGTTCCCTGCGTTAATGGAATAAACTTTGCGCTCTTTGATAAGGTCGCGGAGTGTGGACATGGCAGACTCCTTGTTCCACGATTGGGAAGTAACGCGGATGCCCCGCCCTGAACCAAACGGCCCGTACCGTTTGTGCAGGCTGGCAATAATGTATCACACAGCGAGCTGGTTAGCAGAGTAAGGATCGCTCACCGAGAAGCACGCAAATAAAGCCGGCGGCCCACCTGGCCGCCGGTTGACTACTACCACTTCGCGAATCGCGGATCGTCAAAAACGGATCTGGGGCCCCAAGGTCACGCGTAGATTGTTGTGGCTGCCCTGATCAAAGTAGACATCGTCGCCGGCTTCCAATCGAATGCCAATCGGCCCGGCGAAAGCTTCGATCCCGGCCGCGGGATACAGGGCAAAATCCGTCTTGCCGTTGTCCAGGCCTACGGTAATCTTGAAACCGGCTGGGGCGTTCTGGTTGTTGATGGTGAAATTGTCAAAGCCCACTTTGCCAGTCACGAAGAAGCGAAACGCTCCCGAGCCGGTTTGGAATTTTGGACCAAAGAATCCATGCAAAGTGCGGAACTGTGTGTTCACCAACTGCGTGGTCACGCCATTCGAGAAATCCTGGGTGAAGTTCCGTTTGAAGTCGTAGGCCATTTCCGCTTCCAACTGTACGTCTCGGTGCACGTTGAAGGCGGCCCGGCCTCCCACCCCGATGAAATTTCGTACAGGAGATGTCTGGCTGAAGCGAAAATAATCAGCGAAGGCGCCGACTTCGATGTGGTCAGAATGCTGTTGCGCCAGCAACATAGGAGCAGCAAAAAATAGCGATGCTATGAGGAGGCCTATACAACGTTTCATTATATTTTTCTCCGTCGATCGACTGAATTTCTGCCGACACTTATCCCCTTCGACGGCAGAGAGCGAGCGGGAATACAGGGCAGGACTTCGAAACATTTTGATGCCCATCAGGGCCCGAGGGTTGGTTCGAACGAAAGGCCCAATCAGGGTTTTCCCTGCAAATATTGGGTAAAAACGCATGCATGAAATAAGCGCGGCGCGAATTCTGGAGAATCCGCGCCGCCGAAATCACGACACAAATGTTTTGTGAACGTTCTCTGACGCAACCGCAAATTTCCGCACTGCGAGCCGATTATTGCAGATGATTCAAGCGGAGCGTGCTGGCTCCCGCTTTGTCATCGCCGCGCGGTGTCATCGAGACCACCAAGTAGACGTGCTCTCTGTCAAGCAAGCCTTCCACACGCAGGAGCATCTTGTCTTTTTCCAAACGAAATTGCGCGCGCTCACCTATCGGCAGCAGCACCGGATGCTTCTCGTCTTTAGGCCGAATACGATAGATGACCCTATCGGTCTGAAGTACATATTCCTGGCAGAGTAGCTCGTGCGTCTTCTTATGTCCGGAGTCGGTGCCCAGCATTTCGCCGGCGACACTCTTGGCATCTTTTTCGTCCACACCGCACGCGACTGAATCCATTTGCAGCAACTTGCCGGTCTGGTAGACCTTAGGCTCTTTGGCGTAAGCCAGGGAGCACAAGAGAGCAGTCAATACGATGAGCTTGCGAGGCATGGTTCCTCCTGCAACAGAAACGTAGTGCGGCCGCGGGCGGCCGGAGACGCAATTTCTCCACACACATGTATTGTTGTTGTTTAGCGGCGGGGTGATTAGATCACTACGGTCATCGCCCGAAGGTAACCGCGCCGCGGGACTCGACGGTATTGACTCTGCCGCTCTCTAGCGCTCGACCAGCCCTTCAAGCGTCGGAAAAAAAGCCGGGTAGGAGACAGCGGCTGCCTCGGCGCCGCGGATAAGGCTTTCGCCCTCAGCCCGCAACGCCGCCACGGCAAATGCCATGGCGATGCGGTGATCGCCGAATGACTCGAGCTCAGCGCCTCGCAGATTTTGCTGGCCGGGAATCGTCAGCCCATCTTCGTTCTCTTCTAGGTTCGCGCCCATCAGGCGCAGGTTGGCAGCGATGGCGGCGATGCGGTCTGACTCTTTTATCCTCAGCTCCTTTGCATCCCGAACCTCAATCCCCTGCTCCGTATAAGGGGCGATCGCGGCCAGCACCGGAATCTCATCAATCAGCGCCGCTGTAACCGCACCGGCGATGGTCGCGCCTTTAAGCCGTCCCCCGTCAACTTGGATTGTGCCCACCATTTCTCCATGCACCTCATCGAGTTGCGTCACTGAGATTTCGAGCCCCATCTGCATGAGAATATCGAGCAGGCGTGCACGTGTTGGATTCATCAACAGACCATCAATCAGCAGGTGTGACCCGGGAAATAGCGCCGCAGCGCACAAGAAAAATGCCGCGCTCGACAAGTCTCCCGGCACCCGCACCTCGATACCCCGGAGCGTTTGACCACCACGGATACGAATCTCATTTCCGCTGCGCGCCACTTCAGCACCAAATGCCCGCAGGGCCAGCTCTCCATGATCGCGAGTTCGAACCGGTTCTTCGATGCGCGTTTCGCCATTTGCCAGCAGACCCGCGAATAGAAGGCATGACTTCACTTGGGCGCTGGCCACCGGCATCTTGTAGTCGATGGCTTTCAGTCCAGCGCCGGTTATGCGGAGTGGTGGCTTTCCACCTTGCGACTCAATCTTCGCGCCCATAGCCGTAAGCGGCTTGATGACCCGCTCCATAGGACGGCGGGTAAGCGACGCGTCTCCCACCATCTCGCTGTTGAACTTTTGCGCCGCGATAACGCCACAGAGCATGCGCATAGTCGAACCCGAATTGCCGCAGTCGAGCGGTGCGGAAGGCGCGGTTAAAGAAGGTCCGAGCCCTCGAATCTCGATCACGCTCTCCGCGCCGTCTGTGCGCTCAGCCAACACCCCCAGCGATTTCAGACAACCCAGGGTACTGGCACAGTCAGCCCCGGTGGAATAATTGTCCAGCCGCGAGCTTCCATTCGCGATCGCCGCCAGCATGGCGTAGCGGTGCGAGATAGATTTGTCCCCGGGCAGGCGCACGCTGCCGCGCACGGTGCGCGCTGGGCACACGATTTCTGACTGGCTGACCATCCTGAATCAATATAGCGGAAGCATCAGAGATGCTGCTGCCGCGCAGCGGCCATTGCGGTGAGAATATTGATTGTTGATTTTGGAATGAAAAGCTCAGGGTGCCAAGCTCAAGGGTATCCACTGAAGTGGCATACGGGACCGACGTTGAGTGGATAATCGTCGAATGTCGATGGTTGATTCTGACTCGAATCGCGGTCTACACCCGAGGAAGACCGCCGAACCCGATGGGATTTTCATTCAACCATCAAAAATCAACAATCAACAATTCTAAGCCAGCGCCTTGGCTTCGGCCGTGACTTCTCTCAAAATCTCTGCCGGCACTTCCTTCAGCCTTACGCTGAATTCGAACATCGGCGTTTCCGTGCCTCGCCCCCAGCGTGCCGCCTCCCAATGCGCACGTACGAACTTCACGTCGGGATGCGCGGTCAGGTCCAGCAACATCGGCGATTGCTCGCAATAGAATTTCTGCGGAAACGACGCGATTGGCTTCGAACTCCATGTGGTTCCGTCGACGGAACCATAGACGCTGACTTCGAGGGACTCCTGTTCGATGATTTTGGTAATCTCCAGGCTCAACAGAAAGACGCGGTTGAAAGCGCTACTCACGTCCACCACCGTGCCATCTCCGTTGGCGTTGACCAAGGTTTTTACAGGGACTAGAAATGTATCAATCATGGTTTTGGGGATTGTAGCAAAACAAAATAGCCAATGCTTACCAGGAGAACTGCCAGGTGCTTATAACACGCCTCACGGCCTTTTTTTAATTTCAGGCGACGTCAGACTCCATCGAGGAACTGCCTCAGCAATCTCCCCACTGCTTCGGGCTGTTCCCAAGGCGAGTAATGGCCAGCTTTCGGAAACACTGTCAACTCACTGCCCGCAATGTGCCGATGCATCAGTTCCGCTTCGTTCACTCCAGTCAGGATGTCTTCGTCTCCGGTCACGAGCAGCGTAGGTACATTGATGGTCTTCAATGTATCCACTGAGTCCGGACGCTCGGCCATGCCGCGCTGCACGGCGGCAACGTCGGCGGGCGACATTCCTCGCATCATCTGCAGCGCGCCCTCGACCAAGTCCGGACGCGTCTCGCGCGTGGTTTTGCCTAGCAGACGCGGGATCATAGTTTGGAAGAACGGCTCGGTCCCGCGCTCCATAACTTCTGCCGCGGCTTGTGAGCGTCCAGCTTGAGCTTCAGGGGAATCTACGGTCGCCTTGGTATTGCAGAGACCCAGCGCAGCCACGCGTCCACGCTGCTGCCGCCAGAATTCGAACAACGCGTAGCCGCCGATCGAAACCCCAACTATCGGCGCGCGGCCTACATCCGCATGGTCCATTACTCGGGCAATGTCGGCCGCATGCTTCGCCATAGTGGCCGGGCCTTCGCCAATATCAGAGTCGCCGTGCCCACGGAGATCAGGCACGATGAGGCGGTATCGCGTGGACAGCGATTGCGCGACTGGCAGCCAAAATTCATGATTAGCGGGAAAGGGATGCAGAAGGACAACCGAAGGCCCATCCCCAAGGATCTGATAAGCAATTTCCGCGTCGCCGCTCTTGATTCGCTGCATGCAGCCGATTTAATCACAGAGCGTCGCGAGCTGTCGCCAGAGCGGTCCTAGGAATTCGTCACGCTCTGCGCGCCAACTGCCGGCGTCAGCATAAGCGGCTCTTCCGGCATTACGATCCAGGCTATGGGATATGACAGCAAGCCAATCCCCGTCATCAACGATACGATCAGCCACACCAGCCGGACCACGGTCACGTCGATGTCAAAATACTCGGCGAAGCCGAGACAAACCCCAGCAATCTTGCGTCCCTGGCGAGGCCGCACTAAGCGCTTGCGGGCCACCGACGCGCCCACTCGGATGCCGCAATAGGCACAGACCGCTGCGTCGTCTTGAATCGCTTTTCCGCAATAGTTGCAGTACATAGTTCCGCCTCTCGCACGACGTCTTAAAGGACAATACGTAATTGTAGACCGAAAGTTCCATTCACCTGACTTTACTCGCGATACGCCTCCCGCATATGCTTCCTTGCCGCTTCTGCTGGAGGCGTGCTGCCGTTCTGTGCCAGCACCGTCCGGTATTTCATCAAAGCCAGATCGCGTTTCTGCATCAAGTCATACATCTCGCCGGCGGCGAGATTCGCTTTCTGCAAGGTTTCCGGATCGGGTGCTGGAGCCTCATTCACCAGTTCGTACGCTACTGCCGCGCCGCCATAGTCTTTCTGGCTGCGCAATAACTCTCCAAGACCCCACGCAGCCGTTTCGTAATGCAGGCTCCCGTATTTCCCCTCGCGCCCGCTCTGCCAAACTTTTCGATAGGCTGCTGCTGCCTCCTGAAAGTGACCCGAAGCCCGCAGCAGATTCGCTTCCTCGAGGGCAAACAAGTAATTTCTGGGGTAGCGCGCTGCCAATTCATGCATGATCGCGCGAGCCTCCGCGTAGCGCTGCTCGCGCCGCAAGAACAGGCTCAGCACGACTTTGGCATCTACGTTATTCTCGCCGCTACTATTAGCCACCTCGCGCAAGTACTGGAGTCCTTTCTCCTTCGATCCGCTCAGCCCGACCATTGCCACCGCCACCTTCACACTCCAGGGGAGGCTCCCCATGACGTAGTTGTGAGTGCCCACGACTAACTTCGCGTCGACGTATAGGGGATCAAGTTCCAGAACGCGTTCGTGGTCATGACGCGCGCCCACCGCGTTGCGCAAAGCGGAAAACCATGCCCGTTCGACGAGCCCCGTGTACAGGGCGAATTGCGCCCGAGTTACTCCTCGGGCATAGAGGGCTTCGACATTGTTGGGATTTGCCTTGAGCTGCTGTTCTTCCAGATCCTCGGCCCGCTCCACGAGCCGCTTGATGCGCTCCTTGACCTTTGGATCGGGGGGACGGTGTACCTGTCCGATGAAGCTGTCGTTCGCATACTCCCCGGTATTCATGGCGCCCATCTTGTCGAGCTCGTGCATGAGCAGCGACGTAATCAGATGGTTGCAGGCAAAAACATCATGCGGATGCTTCTCGACGACCTTCTCAAACCCCTGTGTCGCCCGGTCATAGTCGAGATTGTAGAAGTGTTCTAAAGCGGCGTCGGTAAGCGGATCGTGACTGGAGACCTGGTTATCAGGAGCTGGCGCCCGGGGCGCGTGGAAACCCGGATGTAGCGAAACGAGTGACCGGGAAGACCCGCGTGCGGTGAACTCCGCTTGTATCGCCATTCCGTTCGATATCAAACCCAAAATCGTTGCGCAGAAAAGCATGGTGCTCGAAAGCACCAGCTTCTTGGACGTAGTTCTCGCTTGCTTCCCCACTCGTGTTTCTCTAGTCTAACCGAACTGTGCTGCCCCTCGGAACGAACCAAGAGCGTAATCCAACAGGAACGAATCAACGTCGGAACCGCGTACAGACCCTATAATCTGCGCCGCTGCGAATCGGGGTTCGGCAATGCCACCGCCAACCAGTGCATCTTTACGCAGGGGCGCGCGTAATTATTGCGCAAGGCAGCACAACAAAAGTGGCGAATAATTTGCTAAGTAATTGGTGGAAAAGGCGCTTAGCGGAACGGCGATTTTGGATGTCCGCTTGCCTTCACATTTAAAACGTCCTCTAGCATAGGTTTAAGGATGGCAGAAGTGATTCATGACGCGCAACAAGAGTTCTGGCGTCCGCCAGCGCCTATCGAGGGCGCCGGCGGCGTAGCCGCCTCAGTCGCAGTGCCTACGATGGCCGAAACGTGTTCGCACTGCGGCACGGAGTTCCTGGTAGGCTCCCGCTTTTGTCACGCTTGCGGGGGGCGCCGCGCCCAATTAGCCATCGCCGGAACTGGACATGGTGTGCATGCAGTTTCTTCAGGTGTCTTGTCAGACGGAATGATGTGGTTGCGGGGAGCCGCACAGGATTTCTCCTTTCCCAAGGTCTCCGCTCCAACCTGGCTTCGCTACTTGCACTTCCACGAAATCAAGCGTTGGGTCGGCTTGCCGACCGCGTCCCTGGTTGCCTTTATGATCGGCCTGGGGTGCATCGCTGGAGCGGTCTGCGTTAGTTTCATCTACAAAGCGCAGACCTTCGCCGATTGGCAGGCCATTCAATTCTGGCGCATCGAATGGTTGTTGGGGGCTACGGCTTCCTTTGTGATGGCGATACTCCTAAAGCGATCAAGCGACAGCTAAGTCATCGCCCGATTCGACCCTGCCTAGCATTCCCTGCCTCACTGTCCGTTCGAAAATGCATCTCGGTGACTACTGCTCACTCCCAGAGCCTGCAGCTCGCCGCTGCTGGTACATGCGATACAGATGGTGCACCGGCCCCGTGCCCTTGCCTAGAGGGTAGGCGTTGGCAATTGCCGATGTGACGTAGGTTTTGGCAAGAAGAGTGGCCTCGGCCAGACCCCGGTTAAGCGCCAGATGGCAGGCCATGGACGTGGCAAAGGCACAGCCTGTTCCATGCGTCGAATTGGATCGCTGCCGCTCCGCCTTGAACGCTTCTGTCTCGATGCCTCGCTTGCTGGAATAGCTCAACAGCTCGATGGCCTGATGGAGGTGACCTCCGGTGACCACGACTGCGGAGGAGCCCATTTTATGAAGTTTGGCTGCCGCCGCCTTCATCTCGTCCATATCGGTTACCTTGATCCCTGTCAGCGCAAAGGCTTCATCGGTGTTGGGGGTAATCACGTCCGCCAAGGGGATCAACCTCTCCTGCAGTAATTTCGTTCCCAGGGGATCAAGCAGGTCTGTCCCGGAAGACGATTTAAGGATGGGGTCCAGAACTATATTCGGTAGCCTTGCTTTGCCTCCCCGCCGGCCCAGGAAATCCGCTACCGCTTTAACCACTTTCCCGGAGCCCAGCATTCCAATATGCACGGCGGCGATATCCAAATCGGCAACCAGCTCTTCAAGGGTTTCGGTGACCAGATCCGGGTCGCCGGGCTCCACTCGACGGACGCCAGCCGTAGATTGCACAGTCATGGCGGTAATGCAGCCGACTCCGTAACAGCCATGGGCGGCTATGGTCTTAATATCGGCAGTCACGCCGGCCCCAGACGAGGGGTCGAATCCGGCAATCGTAAGTACGATGGGCGGTTTCTCAGCCATGACTTCCAGCTTCGTCCGGAAGGACAATCCCCGCCATTGCCCGATCGCCCAAGCGGCAGATGACCCTACCGGAAAAAATATTTTCTTTTTTACTTGGCAACCTTTCCGCTAACATCATATATATCAATGCCTTACGGTGTATTACCGCGCAACTGCATGAAAACATTGATGATGTAATTCCTTCCAAGCCTACAGGCCGCCAGTTACTCACTCTTAAGTAAATAGATAAGTTCATTGTTATGAATAATATCCTATATATATTCCATAATTAACAACAAGTTACGTACGATATCAGTTACTCTACGGTTATCCAACACCCCTTCACTTTCGTGTTGACACCCTCGGTTCCCCCCCCTAGCATTTACAGAACAGTAAGCACGTAACCACCTAGCTAGGACGACTTTTTGAGATGCGAGGAGAACTGAATGCGAAGACGTTTAGCTCATGGACTGGCAATGGCCTTTTTGGTTGCCAGCCTGGGAGCGGCTCAGGGCCCCAACAACTCGGAGGCGACACCAGCTCGCGCTAGGCCAGTCGAATCCAAGCCCGAAATGCGTAAACAGGCCAGCAAGAAGGCTCCGTATCAAATTGGAACAGCTTCTTGGTATGGCAGCTACTTCGACGGTAAACCGACCGCCAGCGGCGAAGCTTACGACATGCACGAGCTGACCGCCGCCCATCCGACGCTTCCCTTGGGGAGCTACGTCCGGGTAACTAATTTGCACAACGGCCGGGCTGTGGTGGTCCGTGTCAACGACCGTGGACCTATCGTCCAGGGCCGCATTATTGATCTATCCTATGGCGCCGCCCAAGTGCTGCAGTTTCAGGAAAAAGGGCTGCAACGCGTCCGCTTGGATGTGGTCAAGCGTGGTAACCGTCCCCACGTTGCTCTGCTACAAACTGTAGCCTACTCCAGACCCGTAGCGGAACTTCCATAAAAACTCTACAATGACAGGGATGCACGCCCAGAAGCCCTACGGCATCCCGGTCGGGAGTGTTGTCACGAATGTTGTCACGAATGACGATCCGCGCCAGCGCCTTATCGTAGCTTTGGACGTATCCACCGCCGCCGCTGCCCGAAAGATCGTGATGGCCGTGGGCGATGCCGCACTGACCTATAAGGTCGGCATGCAACTTTATACCGCCGAAGGTCCGCAAGTGGTACGGGATCTGGTGGCTTCCGGCCGACGGGTTTTTCTCGATCTCAAGTATCATGACATTCCCAACAGCGTTGGCGCGGCTGTGCGCGAAGCCGCGCAATTGGGCGTGAGCATGCTCACTGTGCACGCCGCGGGAGGTGGAAAGATGTTGCGCGCCGCCGTCGAAGCCGCGCGATCTAATCCCCAACTGATGGTGCTGGCCGTCACGGTGCTCACCAGCATGGAGGAGAACGATCTGGACAAAATTGGGATGCGCAGCAACGTTGTGGACAGCGTGTTGCGCTTGGCTACAATCGCCCTAGCTGAGGGCTGTCATGGAGTCATCACCTCCGCCCGTGAAGTCCCGACCCTGCGCGCCAAGCTCGGGGACGATTTCGCCATCGTCGTCCCGGGCGTCCGCACAGCCGGCAGCGGACGTGGCGATCAAGTCCGCGTCGCTACTCCCGCCGAAGCCATCACCGCCGGCGCCAGCTATATCGTTGTGGGACGGCCCATCACCGAAGCCGCAGATCCTGTCGCAGAGGCCCGCGCAATCCTAGCGCAGATCGGCCTAGAAGGGCTGCGGAAAGACTCCCTCACGTTTGGATAGGAAAGACGCGACTCCGGACCCTTTGTAAGTTATGTTGGTGATATGAAAGTGAAGACATCTCTCACACTTTCACGCGACGTGCTTTCCGCTATTGATCGCCCGGCCGGATCGAAGCATTCCCGCTCCGCCTTCATTGAGGCCATTCTGCATCGGTATTTACAGGTTGGGCACGGGCTGACTGTGATCTCCGCGATCTGAAAATACTTAACCGGCACGGGGACGAACTGAACACTGAGGCTGAAGACGTGCTTCGCTACCGCTCTTCGAAGACTAGCGAGAACCAGCCATGAAACCGAGGGGCATCCACGCCTCTACCGGAGCGAGCGTGCGCAAAGCACAGCTTGCGCAATTCGTGGGATCGCTTTCGTGTTCGAGGCCAACTGAATTGGATCGCGCACTAAAGACGGCGCTGGAACTCGAATAGGAAAATGATGGTAGAAGAGATTCGCTTGACAGAAGTGGCGAAATACCTCAAAGGCCGAAGTCCTCGTTACAGCTTCTCGAAGAACTCGCAGGCCGAGCACGAAATGTAAATCCCGCCCGGGACGCCGCGCTCGCGGTCCTTAACCCGTTTCACAATACGCGTAGCCTTGCCGCACTTCGGGCAATCCGTGCTCTTGGTGGTGTCCATGACCTTCTTGCGGTCCGCTGTCTTTGCAATCTTTCCCATGGCTGCCATTGCTTCGCTGCTCCTGACAAAAATCTCCCGCCGGCCGCGGCCTCGGGACTTTTAAGATTGTAGCTGGTTGATCTGATAGGGGTATTGCGTATAACTCAGCGCTTTAAGTTTACATGAAGCTTCAGCCGCTTGTCGCGGCCGCGGTGTTTCGTTGGCAGGAGGACTCGCATCCATTTTCCGCCCTGATCCCCGACTTTCTTTTGCTTTACAGGAAAGCTGTCCAGCCTAGACGCGACATTGAAGGCTGGCATATCGAGCAGCCGTTCGCTAAAGGCCGCCAGCGCTTACGAGAACCGCACCTTCACATCTGGCCCCTTCTCAAGGTGGATGCTTTCCACGAAGCGCACCTTGCCCGTACGCAGCGTCAGGATCACTGACGAGGTCCGCGTGCCTTCGCCGAAAAACCGTACACCCTTCATCAGCGCGCCGTCGGTGACGCCAGTCGCGGCAAAGATGAGCTGCTTGCCTGGCGCAAGGTCTTCGGCTTCGTATATGCGATTCTTGTCCTTGATGCCCATCTTGGCGATGCGCTCCTCATGCTCGGGCTTGATGACAAGCCGGCCCAGCATGTAGCCGTTAAGGCAGCGGATGGCGGCCGCAGTGATCACGCCTTCCGGAGCCCCGCCAGATCCCATCACAGCATGCACGCCAGTGCCGATGACTGCCGCGGCAATTCCAGCCGAGAGGTCGCCGTCGCCGATCAATCGAATGCGCGCGCCGGCGGCGCGGATGTCGGCAATCAGCTTTTCGTGGCGGGGACGGTCGAGCACGATGACGACGAGATCCTCCACGTCGCGCTCCAGCCTCTTCGCAATATTCTTCAGGTTGTCGGCAACGGGAGCGTCGAGTTCGACAGCATTCTTGCACGACGGCCCAACCACAATTTTTTCCATGTAACAATCGGGGGCATTGAGCAATCCGCCGCGCTCGGAAGCAGCCAGCACGGTGATCGCCCCGGGTGCTCCGGTGGCGCACAGATTCGTGCCTTCCAGCGGATCGACGGCGATGTCGACTTCTGGAACCTCGGTGCCATCGGGAAATTCGGCTCCGACCTTCTCGCCGATATAGAGCATGGGCGCTTCGTCGCGCTCGCCCTCGCCAATAACGATAGTGCCGCGCATCGGAATCGTGTCCATGGTGCGCCGCATCGCTTCAGTGGCCACCTGGTCGGAGAACTTGCGTTCGCCCTGACCCATGGTGCGAGCCGAAGCGATGGCAGCTACCTCAACCACGCGCAAGAATCGCGACGCCAGGTCGCTTTCAATGTTTTCGCCGAAACTGCGAGCCTTGCCTTCCGGGCGGAGCTGAGTTGCCATGCGAACCTCCCATCGATGCCAGCGGATGGATATCCGCCGAGAGCACCGCGCATCATCCTCCATTGCGAGGGGTGAGGTCAAGAAGGACGAGACTGTAGATAATAGCAATCTTCGTTGAGGAGCTGAATAGGGATTGCTCTCGATGGACTTCAACCAACGAGGTCGATAAGTGGAAATGGGATGTCTCGACGATTCCACTGTTCCTAGAATGCATCAATCCCAGTAACGCTCTGGGCAATAATCAGTGAGTGCACATCGTGCGTGCCTTCGTAGGTTTTCACCGATTCCAGGTTCATCATGTGGCGCATGATGGGATAGTCGTCGGCGACGCCGTTGGCGCCGAGGATATCCCGCGATAGGCGGGCGCACTCGAGTGCCATCCAGACGTTATTGCGCTTGGCCATCGAGATGTGCTGGTGCTCGACTTTGCCAGCGTCTTTGAGTCGGCCGACCTGTAGCACAAGGAGCTGTGCCTTGGTGATCTCGCTGATCATCCAGGTGAGTTTGTCCTGCACAAGCTGGTGCGAGGCGATGGGTTGGTCGCGCCACTGCTTACGCAGCAGCGAGTACTGCAGTGCGCAGTCATAGCACGCCATCGCTGCGCCGAGCGCTCCCCAGGCGATGCCGTAGCGGGCCTGATTCAGGCACATCAATGGAGATTTCAGGCCGCCGGTTTTGGGCAACAGATTCGACTCGGGGATGTGAACATCTTGCAGCGATAACCCTGAGGTGACTGACGCACGCAGCGACCACTTGCCGTGGATGTCGTCGGCTTTGAATCCGGGACGGTCGGTCTCGACCAGGAAGCCACGAATCTTGTCATCTTGGTCTTCGACCTTCGCCCAAATCACGGCCACGTCGGCAATCGTGCCGGAGGTGATCCACATCTTCTCGCCATTGAGCACGTACTCTTTGCCGACTTTGCGGGCACGGGTACGCATGCCGCCGGGGTTGGAGCCGAAATCCGGCTCGGTTAGGCCGAAGCAGCCTAGCTTTTCGCCCTTCTGCATGGCGGGCAGCCAAGTTTGCTTCTGCTCTTCGCTGCCAAACTCATAGATGGGATACATCACCAGACCCGACTGCACACTGACAAAGCTGCGCACGCCACTGTCTCCACGTTCGAGTTCTTGTGTCATCAGGCCGTACTCAACGTTTCCCATTCCAGCGCAACCATAACCTTTTAACGAAGCGCCGAAGAAGCCCAGGTCAGCCATTGGCTTGACCAGCTCGCGGGGAAAGCGTCCGGCACGGTTGCACTCTTCGATGATGGGGATGAGATTGTCTTCAATGAACTGGCGCGTGGTTTCGCGGACTAAACGTTCTTCATCGGTGAGTAGTGAGTCGTACTGAATGAAATCTACCCCGCGAAATCTAATGGCAGGCATGAACGTCTCCCGTGATCAGAAAGTAGGCCGAGTGAACCAGGCGCAAAAGGTTTGCCGCAGGATGGGGCGCATGCTGGAGGGCAAACATATGACAGTAGCAAGCGCAGGGAAACAACGTCAAACCATCAGACCACGACCAGCGGTTACGAGTACGGTGCCGGAAGTTTCTTCTGTCGTCGATGCTCGCGCATTTCATGCGCCTGATGTGTGCGAACCCGCAGGGATGTCCTGGGTTTTCCTGTGCACAAGAGAACGAATCCAGCCTCGCGGTCCTCCGGGTAGTAGCTTACGGAATCCGATTGATCGACTTCCCCTGGACCCGCGAGGCGGGCGGCGCAAGTTAGGCATCGCCCCTGATGGCAGAGAGCAGGTAAAACGACGCCAGCAGCGAAGGCTGCATCCCAAATGTGCTCCTCGCGTCCGACAAGGATTGAGCGCTCGCCGTGAGGCAACAGGAGTTGCACATCCAATGCAGTTGGCTCGGAACGCATACACTCTCACGGTAGCCCTGCCTGGCACAAAAAGCCAAGCAGGGCTCGTGACGCTCTGGGGAGTGAGCAGTGAACAGTTACGGATTGTAGAAGCCGGCATTCTTGCTGTAGGGGGCGTGTCCCGGTTCACCCCGCCGGAAGTGCCCGGATGGAATCGACTTGCCGTCACGCTCATGAGCCAGTAGTTCGATGAACCAGGCTTCGTGCTCGATTTCTTCATTGAGAATGCGCGAGGCCATGTCGTAAGTGCGCGGGTCTTTGCCGAAGGTCATGTCGCAAATAGCAATCCAGCTGCGGATGGCGCAACGCTCCGACTCCAGCAACAGAGTAAGAATGTTGACCGCGGTAGGCGGGTTGGGCAACTTCGCTGCAACGCAGCCGGCCTGGTCATGGAATTCCTTCAGATCGTTCGGCAATTCGCCGCCGAGTTCATAAATGCGGGGCACGATCAGTTCCCAATGGGCACGATCTTCCAAACGCGCGTCTTCGCATATTTCTTTGTAATCTTCATGACCGGCGAGATGCATTCGCAGGATGGTGTAGTAGTAATACGTGCTGGCAAATTCCGCGGCCGCATTGGCCACCAACATCTTGATGAGTTTCTCCACGTCAACGCCACGCGCGCGAATGACCTCGACGCCGACTCGCTGCGTGACATCGCCGTACTTTACGACCTGCTTGTCTTTCTCTGGCATACGAACTCCTTTTTGGGTTTTCATTGGCAGTCTAGTCCTGCCAAGGACGATAGGTCTAAGATATAGTTTCTATTGCTAAGATAGTTTTTTCCTACTGAACGCCCCCGATGGGAGCACACCGATTATGCAGATTCATCAGCTTCGCTATTTTTGTGCCGTAGCCAGAACCGGTAGCTTTACGCGGGCGGCGGAGCAAGAACATCTAGCGCAACCATCGCTCTCCCAGCAAGTGCGAAAGCTGGAAGATGAGCTGGGTACCCGACTGTTCGATCGGTTGGGGCGAAGCGTGCGATTGACCTCGTTCGGCGAGACATTTCTGCCGCGCGCGGAAGCCATTTTGCGGCAAGTAGAGGATGCCAAGCACGAGATCGAAGAAATGGCTGGAGTCGAACGCGGCAAGGTTGTGGTCGGGTCAATCCCCACGGTCGCGCCCTACTTCCTGCCCGGGTGCCTGGCCAGCTTCAGCCGAAAGTTTCCAGATATTCAGGTGAGTGTGGTGGAAGAGTTGACCTCCGAACTTCTGGAGAGAGTGCAGGATGGAACTCTCGATTTAGTATTGCTCGCACTGCCCATTCCCGGCGGCCATTTTGTCTGCCAGGAACTGTTTCGAGAACGGCTATACCTGGTTGTGCCTGAAAGCCATCGTCTGAGTTCACACTCGATGGTTCACCTTAAACAGGTCGAGCGAGATCCCTTCCTGTTGCTCAAGGACGGTCACTGTTTTCGCGAGAATACGCTCTCCGCATGTGGACGGGCGAGATTACGGCCCAATGTAGTTTTCGAGAGTGGTCAATTTACAACCATTCTAGCCATGGTGGGCGGCGGCACAGGAGTGTCAGTGGTGCCGCAGATGGCTGTGGAGCGGCGCAAAGGATGTCGATTCATACCGATTGCCGATGAAGGAGCATACCGCCGGGTGGGGATTGTGCAGCTCAAGCAGCATTTCCGAAGTCGCGCGCACACGACATTTCTCGAGCACTTGCAACGGAGTGTGGCGGGAATGAGTTGATTTCATTTCATTCCGGGCAGGGGCTGGAAAAACGAGACGAAACCCCGTGATTGCTGGGAGTGTCTGACGTTTCTTGCTTTAGAACCAACAGTCCGTTTCGTGCATCCCCCAGGCACTGGCGCTCGGCTTGGGAGTCGGGGGAATCTGCCAATTCTTGAAGCCGCAGCTGGATCGCCGCTTCGGCGGAGGCGACGCGGTCTTTGAGCCGATCGAGGTTCGTCTCCAGCATTGCATCCAAATATGGCTTCTGCCAGCCGGAATACTTCAAGTCCTGGACGCACCCCTTGTAGGTTTCAGTATTCTTTTGTCTAACAAAAACCCGACTCGCCTCGGTCATAGTACTTCACCTTCCTTGACCGAAGTCGCTGCGGCTAACCCGGACTTGCGGACAGGACTGTTTCCGACCACTGCCTTGGTTCGTTCCTCTTTCTTGGGCAGCGCCGCTTGGTTAGCAATTTTGAGGACAACTTCCAGGGGGACCTTCTCGAAATGTATTTTCGGCTTAAGCATGTATTGACACTAGCAGGAGCCGAATCGTACGGGTCATATCTTTTAGAGATGACTTTGTAAATCTCCGACCTGCTTTAGCGCTGCCAGTGGCTGTAATTAGTGATGTTCGGGCGGGATTTATGCGGGGGGTTTAGGTCGGCCCCGCGAGCAGGAGTCAATTGTTTAACCATGTGATTATTTAGTTGCACATGTCATCATGATTATGATACGTTAATGTGAGGTTTGCGTTAGATTTCTACCGTTGTGGAGAGACCGTCCATGCCTACCCGTGGCAATAAATCCAGTATGCATTTCAAGACCATGGTGCAAGCCGATGTCCCGCAAGGCCGAAATGGTAAGCACAAACAGGTGGTGACTACGATTCTGAATGATCTTGATCAATTGGAGGATGGGACTGCGATCAAAGTCCCACTGGCGGCGCTACCGGAAAAGAAAGAGAATGTTCGTTCGGCCCTGAATCGGGCCACCCGGAAGGCTGGACGTAGGGTTGCGACCGCCACCGATGCGACGTTCTTGTACGTCTGGAATGCAGGTAAGTGATGGCGGTGGTTGGTGCTCCGCGGTCGAGCGGGAGAAATCACTGCCGGGACGATTCGAAAGTCCGCATGCAGCGGGACAGGCGCGACAGTTCGGGCTAATCCATCGCTATTTCAGGTACTGCGAGTCTTTCTTCAAGTCCTCAGGAATTTCCGGGAATGGCGGGAATTCCTGCGAGTACCCTTTGAGCAGATTTACTGCTAACTCTGCGCGATGCGTGCCGTCATGGATGGCAATCTTGTGCGGGTTACCCTTCGAGTATCCCTCCCACAATGAAACGCCCGCATGGGCTCCGTCTTTGCGCAGGATGTAATACGTCACGTCAATGAAACGCAGCCTGTTCATGTCTCCGTTGTAGTTGCGCACAATGCGCTTGAGGGCGTCCAGGCCGGCTTCCTGCGGGGACATGCCATGGCGCATGTTTTCGACAATAGTGTGCGCGCCCGCGACTTTGATGTTCTCTTCCCCGCTTCCGGTAGCGCCAGCAGAGCCCACGTCCTGATCGGTGTAGCAGCCCGCGCCGATGATCGGCGAATCGCCGCAGCGTCCCGGCAGCTTGAAGGCAAGACCGCTCGTTGTCGTGCAGCCAGAAATCTCTCCCTTATCGTTCAACGCGGAGCAATGAATAGTACCGGCCGGCGGGAATAAAACCTTTCGCACGGCCGCGAGCTGACGTTCAGGTGGGATGCCCAAGTCTGCTGCGCGAGCTTGCAGGTTCCTAATGCGATCCTGCAGTAATTCCGCCCGTGGTTTATCGCTGGTTGTCTTAGAAGCTGGGGGCTGCCAGTGCGGATCGGCGAGGCCTGGCCCCCACCAGTCGTCAGTGGAGTGAAATTCCTTCCACAGCAGCCAGATCTTTCGGGAGTGCTCGGTGAGCAGGTTCTGGCGCGGAAATCCCATCGCCACCGCGAAGCGCTCGGCACCTTCGCCCACCAGCATGACGTGGCCGGTATGCTGCATCACCGCCTTCGAGACCAGCGACACGTTCTTAATGTTCCGCACTCCACCTACCGAGCCCGCGCGTCGCGTTGGGCCGTGCATGCAGCAGGCATCGAGTTCGACAACGCCTTCTTCGTTGGGGAGGCCACCGAGGCCAACACTATCGTCGTTAGGATCATCTTCCGGACCTTTGACGACTTTGAGGGCGGCATCAAGCGTATCGCCGCCGCCTTTCAGGAAGACGAACGCGTCCTCGAGATACGCGTAGCCATTGTTGGCGCAGACGATGATGGGACGTTTGTAAGGACCGAACTGCGAGGCCTGTGAGGAATCCTGACTTGGCCGGCCATTGGCGCCAAGCTGGCTTGCGACGCTGGCTTGCGCTCCGACTCCGGTAGCGAGTGCTCCCAGAACTGAAGTCTTCACAAAATCGCGGCGGGAGAAAGGCATCGATCCTCCTGACAAGTACGCGGATGTATAGGGCAGCTTACTTAGGAACTGACTTCCAGTGTGCCGTTAGGGCCAACTATGCGTGCTCGCAACTCAGGCTTTTCGCCGCGCTCAATGGGTGTTTCAATTCCAAGACGTTGGAATATCTTCGACAGTTCGGTGGGATCCCGACCAGCCACAGCAAAGCGCTCCAAGTGACACCCCACAGGGGCATCGGCGGAAGGGTGAAGCGAGCCAGCACCCCACTCGATGAAGAACGGAAGGATGCCATCGTGGTCGTCTGTGAGACTGAGAGTCTTCCAGTTGAGGACCCGGCCATCAGGGCGCGTACGAGATCCGGGCCACGGTCCTCCAAAAGCTATACCTGATTCGCGTAGCTTCCTGGCGAAAACCTCCAAGTCTCCGGAATGCGCGGCCCAGCCGATGAGGCGTGGAGTCTTGAGTTCCTTGAGAAGGCTCCATTGTCTAGCAGCGAATGATTCGACGCTGTTTTGTTTAGGATCGGGCGCAATGAGCTCGAGATAGTGGCGTTCTCCAAGCGAGAGCAGGGCATTGCGTGTGCCGCGACCGGGATGGACCCCACCAAACGCGGCCCGGACACCCGTGCGTCCCTCGACGTACGCCATACAGGCATCGAGATCGCTGCAGCCCAGAAGAATGTGATCGAGCAAAGCGGGAAATTCCTCCGCCGCCCACAAAAAAGACGGTGCCAGGACGGCACCTACGGATAGAGCAAGAAAACATCTCCGCGAAATCATCTTGGGGGACCCCATCAGGCGTCAGATTGTAGCTCAGATCGCTGCCCAAAGGAATTGGCCGGGCCGACGGGCACGCCGGCGCCGAATAGAATCCGCCGCAAAGCAACAGTGGAGAACTATGCCATGCGACAGTGCCCTGCATCTGATTGGCGCTGATTTATCAGCTCGCAAAGCCCCTGGAACGTCCCACATGGACCGATCGAACCCGAGGCGAGGGCCCTACAGGAAGCACGGAGATGGGCCGTACATGGGCACTCTGGTCGGAACGGTATCGCAACAGAGCAGCGATATTCCCCACACGGTCAAATTCCGGATCATCTTTAACGTAGAAAAGCTCGACGTCGCGGTGAATGGCCAAAGGAAGAATGGCCTCTGCCACGTCGACAACGTTACGGGTGGCCCGGCCGCAAACCGGACAGAAGCTCACCAGGTGAGCGTCGAGGTGGCCGCAGGCGGCACATTCCACAGCCTCCGCGGAATAGTTCTCGGCTACAAATAGTGTTTGGACCTCCCCTAACTCCAGAGAACGCAATACGCGGCGCAGTCCCGTGACTCCGCGGGCGTTGCCGCGTGCCTGATTCATCGCTTCCTGGACAAGTTGGTGCCGGCGCTGCTGCTGCCATTCGATGAAGATGCGCTCTGCATTCGTCCGCACCTCGTCAGCAGTGACGTGACCCACATCGGCGGAGAATCGTCCCAAGAGCCTCTCGACGACGTAGGGGTGCAACTGAGGTTCGAGGTGAGACCAATGAATCTCCGAGCAGCCCAGAATCCATTTCTCAAAGAGATTTTTCTCTTGGGCATGTTTGAGGCTTTCGGCAACGTTCTTGAAGTGCTGGCGAACTTCTTCGTCAACGCGACGTTGGGCATGGCCCGCATCGTAACCGGTAAAACCATCGCTGCGGCCACGCCGTGATAGGGAATGGAATAAATCCACGCGTTCGGTCAATTCACCCAACCGCAAATCGAAGAGACGCGCCCGTTGGCGGTCGAGAAGGACAACCCACAAGTTTGGCAGCGCTCCCAGGAGGTGAACCAGAGGCTTGAGGTGGAAATTACGGTCCACGAATAGTTGAGTGCTGCCTAACTGTGCCGGCAGATCATATTCTCGCCAGAAGCCCTTCGCGGCACAGGCGAAAATCGCTTTAGCATGCACGCCGTTGCTGCGAAAATCCCCGGTCAAGCGCAGAATGCGGTCGAGATCGCCGCGCGCACAATCAGGTTTGCCTTTACTCTCCAGCCGGCGCAAGGCTTCCCGTGCAAGATCTTTGGCAAGAATTGTTTCTTCCTTATGAGCTTTATTGCGGGGGACCGACGGCTGAAGGTAAAAACTTAGCGCGCAACCGCCCTGGTCCTGGAACTCGGCCAGTTCACGGATTTCCTCGCGGGTGATGCTCATAGTTTTGCTCCCAGGGTTCGAAATTGAAATTCAGGCAGCGCCTTTCGGAATGAGCCTGCCATTAAAAGAACGTGCCAGGCCCGGCGCTTTGCTCAGATGTTCCCGTGCGGCAGAAATAGAGGCATGAACGCGGTCAGGCGAGAGGCCGGTGATGGCGCCGATCTCTTCTATCCCGAAGCCCTCAATGGCATGCAGGATGAATGCTTCGCGGGGTTCGCGCGCAATGTCGCGCAAGGCTGAAGCGATCAAATGAAGCATCTCGTCGGACGCTGCAATTTGTTCGGGGGTAGCAACGCGGTCGTCAGCGATGATGGTTTCTTCAGTCATGGACTCGTCGGGCTGGTGAAATTGCAGCTCCGGCTCGTCGCTGGCCCTAACATTGGGCTTGCGGGCAGAGTCCTCAAGATGCACGTTGCCATTGCCGTTTTTCTGGTCGGCACGCACCAGTTCATCCAGCGCCCGCAAAGCTAACCCGTACAGCCAGGGTTCGAGCGCCAGCCGCTCCGGCTTCTCGTAGCTATCGCTGAGGGCAGCAGCGATGGTCTCATCGATGACTTCATCTTTGCTGATGCTGTCGGCCGCGACCAGATCAGAAGCTTCGCGGAAATAAATTTCGCGCTCGACGAAACGCTCCAGGCGCGAAAGATTCACATTGACGTAGGACCGGATGTCCTCCGTGGAGACCGTCGGCGGATGTACGGCGGCCAGGGTTTGCTCGAACGGCACTTGTGGAAGCTGCGGGCTTGGGCGCGCGCTTGCCCCACGCCGCGACCATTTATGAGACGAACGCAATATTTCCTTGTGCCGGTTGACCTGTTGCAGCAGGTCATCGAATGCACTCTTAACCGCAGCGGTGGCCTTCGGAGCCTTGGCTTGCACCGCCATCTGGCCAGATGGCAGACGCAAATTCAGCGACACGCTGGCGCCTTCACGGGGCGAGTTTTCTTCTACTAGGCCTTTCAAATGGATCAATTCCGGACGAAAGACCTGCAGCCGTTTACGCAGTTTTTCGATCTGATGCTGGACATCTTTCTCGATGGAGGGGGTTTTAGGAAGGCGATAGCTGACGTGAACATTCATTAGCACCTCGCGCAGCGGACGAAGTAGCGCAAACCAGTGCTTGACAAGAAAATTGTACACCCCTCAGGGAAAGGGGCAAGCAGGATTTGGAAACCCGTCAAATTGCTTCTTCTCTTTTGGAACCACATTGTCAAGTGAGATTTTTTGCCGTACCACAGATTGTGCCCATGCCTCCGAAAACTTGCCACTTCACGATTGGATGCGAATCGCGCGGCGATCGAAAGAATCACAAGTTTGCAGCCAAGGCGCAGTGTAGATATCATCCGGACACGATGAGAACTGCCTCAATGGCTCTTTTTGCAGCGCTGACGGCTTCTGCCGTGGCACAGGGCCCGGAAGTTTCCAAAGAGGTTGAAGCCATATATCCGCAGGCGCATGCGCTATATCTCGACCTGCATGAGAATCCGGAGCTCTCATCGCATGAAACGCAGACGGCAGCGAAACTGGCGAGCCGGCTGCGCAATCTCGGCTATGACATCACTGAACACGTTGGCGGTACAGGGGTCGTGGCTATGCTCAGGAACGGCTCGGGGCCAACCGTCATGCTCCGTACAGAGCTGGACGCGCTTCCGGTCGAAGAAAAAACCGGTCTGAACTATGCTAGCAAAGTCCATACCAAGGATGACGCTGGACACGACGTTGCGGTCATGCACGCCTGTGGACACGATCTGCACATGGCATCGCTGACCGGCACGGCTGCGATCATGGTCCACAGCAAACAGACCTGGCACGGCACGCTCATGCTGATCGGCCAGCCTGCCGAAGAAACCATCTCCGGCGCCCGGGGCATGATTGACGCCGGCTTGTTCAAGCACTTCCCCAAGCCTGACGTGGCAGTCGCACTGCACGTCGTCAACTTGCTCCCCGCCGGGGACGTGGGTATTACGCCGGGAATCATGAGTACCAATGCCGATTCGCTGCGGATCACTCTCTACGGCAAGGGTGGACACGGCTCTGCGCCCCATACTGCGATCGATCCGATTGTGATGGCGGCCAAGACGATCCTAGGGTTGCAGACCATTGCTTCCCGCGAAGTGAAGCCGGGCGAAATGGCCGTGGTGACGGTCGGATACATCCATGCCGGGACCAAGAACAACATCATTCCGGACCAGGCTGAACTCGGACTGACTGTGCGCACCTATAAGGCGGAAGTGCGAAAGCAAGTGCTGGCTGCCATTACGCGAATTGTAAGGGCGGAGGCAGCCGCGGCCGGAGCGCCGAGCCAGCCTTCGATCGAGCGCTATGAGGGCGCCGACGCGGTGTATAACGATCCCACGCTGGCGCAGCGGCTCAAGGGCGCACTCGAGTCTGCGTTGGGCAAAGACCATGTGGTCATTCAAGAACCGATCACGGCCTCGGAAGACTTCTCTGACTTTATCGCCCAGGGAATTCCGGGCTTTTATTTCAGCCTGGGAGGAGCGGACCCTGGCAATTATGCGCGGGCCAAGGCGGCGGGAGAGAACCTGCCGTCGAATCACTCTTCTCTATTCGCTCCCGACGTGGATCCCGCGCTGCACACAGCAATCACGGCAGAAGTTGCAGTGCTGCGGAACTTATTGCAGGGGAAAGCGGAAGAGTTGCGGAAGACAACGGCTGAGCAGCCCTCTAGGTCCAACTAACTACACCGCGACCGTGACTGAGGTCTCGGTGCGAGTAACGGGACGATACAGGGTATCGCGCTCGACGGGGATGCGGCCGGCGGCCCGGATCAGACGCTCCAGTTCCTCGCGGCGCATTCCTTGTGGCGTGGTAGCGCCGGCGTCGTGGTAAATCTTTTCCTCTACCACTGTGCCATCCATGTCGTCGGCACCGAAGCGCAGGGAAATCTGCGCGATCTTAGGAGTCATCATCTGCCAGTAGGATTTTATGTGCGGGAAATTGTCGAGCACCAGGCGGCTGACCGCGATCTGCTTGATGTCCAGCATGCCTGTGGTTTTGGGCAGGTGCTGCAGCGGCGTGTTGTCGGGATGGAAGGCCAACGGGATAAACGTTTGAAAACCCTGAGTCTCGTCCTGTAAGGCTCGCAACTTAAGCAGGTGATCCAAGCAGTCTTCGTCGTTTTCGACGTGGCCGTAAAGCATCGTCGCGTTCGACTTCAGACCAATCTGGTGGGCCATGCGGGCCGTATCGAGCCATTGTTCACCGTCAATCTTGTGGTCGCAAATGATGTGACGCACGCGGTCAGCAAAGATCTCTGCGCCCCCGCCGGGAAGCGAATCCACTCCCGAGGCCTTGAGCTGTTCTAAGGTCTCCCGGATCGAAAGCTTCGCGCGCTTCGACAGATACGCCACTTCAACCATGGTAAAAGCTTTGAGATGTACTTGTGGAAAGCGTTGCTTCAGTCCCGAACAGAGGTCGAGAAAATATTGAAAGGGCAGATCGGGATGCAATCCCCCGACAATATGAAACTCAGTGACAGCTTCGGTGTATCCCGATGCTGCGGTCTCAAAAGCGTCTTCGAGCGCCATGGTGTAGGCGCCGGGCGCATCTTTCTTGCGGCCGAATGCGCAGAGTCGGCAAGCGGCAACGCAGACGTTCGTCGGGTTGATGTGGCGGTTGACGTTGAAATAAGTCTTGTTGCCGTGCATGCGTTCGCGAACGTAGTTGGCCATCCAGCCCACGGCCAGGATGTCTCCGGTGCGATAGAGGGTCAACGCGTCGTGTGCATTAAGACGTTCCCCGACGAGCACTTTGCGGCAAACCGGCGCCAGCCGAGCATCATCGGTTTGAAAGGCATGCTGAGCAGACATCTCCCTGATGATATCGCAGGGTCGCGCGATATGTCACAGGAAGGGCCTGATTAGGGTGCTTAACCGTTTTGGGGACCAGACTAGGAGTCCGGAGTTGGGTGGACCGTGAGGTGTTTCTCGGCACGTGCGAGACTGCGTTGACGCCGAACCAGCCTGAGTGAACATATTTGGTAACAGCTGATAAGCAAGAAGTTGATTTATGATTGATTGTCTGTGTGTATTATTACTGACAGATGAATGTCTTCGAACCCACGGGACCGACCGCCGCCCGGCTCCGCGGCCGCAAACAACAACTCCTTACCCGTCTTCGCGTTCCCTCCGAAGCTCTTCCCGGCTCCCTCGCGTTGACCCATCGGCGCTGCGGCAAACCCTCTTGTCATTGTGCCGGCAGCGAAGGCCATCCTCTTTGGTCTCTCACTTTCATGGCGGGTGGGAAAAAACGTGTCGAGCACATCCCCGCCGACTGGGTCGAGGCGGTTCGTCCGCGGGTCGAGGCTGGACGCGGTTTCAAACAGGCCATCGCCGACTTATTCGTCACCAACGTAGAGTTGCTCGTCCACAGTCGTAAGCAGCGCCGCCGTCCAGCAGCTCGGGGACGGAAAGGCAAGCCGTCATAGAGGAATGTCATGGCCCCACACCGTCAACCTCGCGCCGCCCCAGCGCACATGGCGCCGCCGGCACCCGCGCGGCCTGTGCTCTCGGATCGGCCGTCGCAGTTCCTTCTGCTCGAGCGCGAAGTGGAGGACGAATTTCGCCCGCAGATGTTGCAGGCCCTGCAACGCAAGGTCAACGCCGTGGCGGATTCGTCGCAGGCGGTCGCACCCGATTGTGCTCGCTGCGGCCGACCGATGGGCTGCCACGACACGCGGCCCGTCTCCTGGCTGGCGCGCTGCGGACGACTGCACGTGCCCGTGTCGCGCTATCGTTGTCCCGCCTGCCAACAGGAGTGCCGCCCACTGCTGGATCAGTTGGGGGTCGAACCGGGGCGCATCAGTGGATCGCTGGCCCGTATTCTGGTGTTGCTTGCCGTGGTCGCGCCCTATCCGCTGGCCGCGCGCTTAGCTTGGTTGCTCCTGGGAGTCAAGATCAGTCCCATGGGCATCTGGCGAGTGGCCCAGCGGTTGGGCGAGGCGGCAGCGCGCTATAGCGACGATTTGAGCCGCTACCACGGCGATAGCCGCAGTGCAGACGCACTCGCGCCCCTGGCACCCACGACGGTGGTGGTGGGCGTTGATGGCTGCGCATTAGGCATGCAAGTTCGCCAACAACGGCGGCGGCGCAAAGTCGGCGAACCCGGGCTGCCTCCCTTGCCCGTGGTCGAGGAAGGTCAGTTTCGCGAGGTGAAGACGGGTGTGCTGCTGTTGCCCGACGAGCGGGTGGAAAGCTCGCCGGGACGCCGCTCGCTGGTGCGGCGGATCTTGGTAAGTTGCCTGGGGGACGCCGACGCGATCTACAGTCATCTCTGGGCACAACTGCGAGAACTGGGTTGGTTGGGCACCCACACCGTGGTGGTCATCGTCGGCGATGGCGCCGAGTGGATCTGGAAACGCGCCTCGATGTTTGCACGCCGTTGCGAAATTCTTGACTTTTGGCATGCCCTAGAGCACGCCTGGGAGTTGGCCCGTCTCCACTATGGAGAAGGCTCCCAGCAGGCTGACCTCTGGGTTCACCAGATCGCCGAAGACTTGCGTGCCGGAAAGGTGCACCAAGTCATCGCACGATTCGAGCGCTTGCGCCCGAAGACACCCGAAGTACAGAAATGTCTGCACTCGCTCATCAGCTACTACCGCAGCAATGCAGCACGCATGCGCTACGACGAATACTTACGCCTGGGATACGGAATCGGCAGTGGGGCGGTCGAAAGTGCCCACAAACAGCTGGTGCATGCGCGATTGCGCCAAGCCGGAATGCGCTGGAGTGAAGTCGGCGCTCGCCACTCCTGGCTCTGCGCTTACTTCTGTTGAACGAACACTGGGCGCGGCTGGACCAACTCCGCATGATTTCTCTCTCCGCTGACGGCCGCTCGATTCGCGGTTGACCTGTAGGAAACGATGCGTCATGCTGAGCCCATGGTGCGCCGCTCCGCACTTGCCATTCCCGTGGACCTCAGAGCACGTCTGGAAGCCGCCCGGCTCGACCTGCTGGCTTTATTCCGCGCCTTGGATCGGATGGACTTATCAGCTGCAGAGATTCCGCAGCGACTGATCCACCAACTGTTTGAACTGGACGCCGATTATGTGGAAGCCCTCTGGGCGCTCGACCAACCTCCCGGCGGTCTAGATCTCCGCGCCATGCTGCGCGACACCTTGGCAGCGCTGGAACAACTGCCTGACGCCCTGGTCCGGTTCCGCAAGACCCTTCCCCAACGCGCCCACTCCACGCTCCCGGTCTTGGAACTGTCTGTCCGCAAGACTCTCGATCCTCTCGAGGCCTACAACAGGGTTCCAGGCAGAGATCCCCACAACTGTTAAGCACCCAAGGCCACCGCCCGCCTTTACTAAATTCTCCATCGCGTCCAAAATAGAAAGTTCGCCGTCGTTTGTTTTCGTCAGTGCTTGGGACTCTGATTTTACGAGCCTCATGTCGCCAAAGCGCCGGGAATCGAAACACAGGAGCCTCAATGCCCGCTACTGGAGAACTGATTCGCTCGATGAATTACGTCGAGGACATTACCACCACCCTCCGCCGCATTTGCATTTCCATCCCGGCCATGCCCCCGGATGAACGGCAGCGCTTGGCGGAATCCCTGCGTGCGGCCGGTGCTGCCATTGCGGCAGCCGTCGCCGATTTGGAGAAGGCAGGCAAATAAGTGGCGCGTGTCGAGACCGTGGCCGTCATTGGTGCTGGCATCATGGGACGCGGCATTGCGCACGCCGCCGCGCTCGGCGGCTACCGCACCATCCTCGAAGATTTACTGCCTAACGCCCTGCGCCGTGCGGAAAACGAAATCCGCACCAATCTCGACCAAGCGGTTGACTTGGGCAAGGTGACCGCTCCCGAGGCGCTTGCTGCCTTCGAGCGACTGGAATATGCCGGCTCGGTCGATGAGGCCGCGCGGGAAGCCGATCTGGTTATCGAAGCTGTGCCGGAAGAGATGGAGTCGAAGATTGAAATCTTTACGCTGCTCGACAAGATCTGCAGGCCGACTACGATTCTCGCTTCGAACACATCCTCGCTGAGCATCACCGAAATCGCCAGCGTTACCTATCGCGCAAAGAGATGTCTGGGCATGCACTTCTTCAACCCTGTGCACAAAATGAAGCTACTTGAAGTGGTGCGCGCCCTCGAAACTGACGATGACACGCTGGCCACTGCGGTTGAAGTGGGTCGACGAATGGGAAAAGCGGTTGTGGTCATCAAAGAGGCCCCGGGCTTTATCACCAGCCGCATCAATGCCATGATCGGAAACGAGGCCTTCTACATGCTGCAGGAGGGCATTGCATCAGCTCGAGACATCGACAAAGCCCTCAAACTGGGATTGAACCATCCCATGGGTCCCTTCGAGTTGGTTGATCTGGTTGGCCTCGACACCCGATTGAATATTCTTGAATATCTGCACAAATCGCTGGGCGAAAAGTATCGTCCCGCGCCACTCCTTGTGCAATACGTTAAGGCTGGAAGGCTGGGCCGAAAGTCGGGGCGGGGCGTCTACGAATATCCGCAGATAGAGTCCAAGCCCGGGGCAAAGCTGACCCAGCCTGCCATGGCAGCTTCGGATAACCGCTCGCGGCGGTGAGGTTAACCTACTTGCGGCGCTCCTCAATCCAGGCTTGTTCCCGCGGCTGCTAGCGGACCACTTGCGTCTGGCCAAAGCTAAGGCCGCTCAGCGAAGCCACGGTTTCCGGCGCGATTCCTTTGCTCGCCACAAGCACGTGAAAGCTTTCTCCCATGCCCGCGGGGGAAATCAGATGCTTAAGTTGAAGCGCGACTTTCGCGCGCTCTGGCGGCAGGCTACATTCTTCGAACGCGTCGGCAAATTGGTTGGCCTCGCCGATCCCCATCAGAAACTGTGATTGCGTGACCAGTCTCTGCGGCAGCATGCCCCGTTGTTCCGCAGCAGCGAGCGCGGTGAAATTGACATCCGCCGTAATGTCTTGCTCACCCGGCGCCTGGTAGACGTCGGCACTGACCGAATGCCGGCGAACCGCCTTCACCGTGCCGCGATGTCGTCCCGCCAGTTGCTCCGCCCGCGTGTAGCCATAGTCGATGGCGATGATGAAGCCGCTCCGGATGCCGTCGGCGATACGATCCACGGTTTGCTGTGAGATAAGAGAAGCTTCGACGCGTTCATTCTGCTCGGGATGGACCGAGTAGCGATCCAGAAACTCAAGTTCCCTCGAAGAAGGTGCCGACCAGGTTTCAACGAAATGTCCGTCGCGTGTATCGATCCGCAAGGATCCCTGCTCGCTCAGTACCTCGACAGGCAGAGCGTCGAAAAATTCATTGGCGAAAACGACGATGGGAACTTCATGACCTGGAGCCGCGGGTTGCGGGGCGCCGACCGATTCGCGTACCTCGGCCTTTCCCTCATCCAGGTGACGACTCAGCGCAGTTCTGATTCGCTCGCGCAATGCAGCGGAACCTTCTACCAGAACGTAACGCAGCGCGCGAAAAAAGTCCGGAAACTTCTTTCCCGACCAATCGAGCACGTCCCCTGCGAACAATCCCCGGCCAGGGCCCAACTCGAGGATCTCAAGCTTTTCCGGCGAACCCAGGGCTCGCCACATCTCCTCGAATTGCCGCGCCAGCAAGCGTCCGAAAACAGCGTGTACGTCGCTCGAGGTATAAAAGTCGCCCGCCTTGCCAAACTGTTCAGCATGCCGCGAATAGTAGCCAAATTCCGGATCGTACAGGCAAAGACCCATGTAACGGGAAAAACGCATGGGTCCAAGCTCAAGAATCTCTTGCTCGATTTGCCGGCGCAGAGGATTCATGTTTTGTGAGCGGCTCACGGCCCCTTCTCCCGGCGATCGGCGCGATCCTGCGGAGTGCGGATGAACATTTCGACGAAGTAATCGTGCAAGGCATCGTAGAGCTGGCGCTGAAAGCTCCATTCAAATTGAGCATCGTCGAGGTCGCGCGGGTGCATATCAAAATAATAAGTGTGCACCGGCATGGTTGGGTCTTTGAATTGAATAATTACTTCCACGCCATCTCGCTTGGCCCGCGCCGAAAAATTCAGCAGAGGGTGTTCGTAAAGGCGGAGTTGATCGAGAACGCGATTCAGGCGAGCATTGACGGCTTCGGGCACAATGCGATTGTAAAGCAGGATTCGCCACAATTTGCCGATTTGCGAGTGCTCGCGTCAGGGTTATCACCACGGCGCGAACCGATTTCTACTCATAGCGCAGCGCTTCGATCGGATCTAACCTCGCAGCCTTGATGGCAGGAAGCATTCCGCTAATGATCCCCACGAAACTCAAGATCGCAGTCGACCAAATCAATGTGGCAGTGTCGATGTACAGGTGAATGTCACCTTCGCTGGCGTTTTCTTCAAATGCGCTCCACAGCGTCAAAGAGCCGACGGACCAGGAAACAAGATAGGCCAGGATCACTCCCAAGAGCCCGCCTAGAGCGGTAATCACCAGCGCTTCCGTCAGAAACTGGAACAGGATATGCCAGCGATGCGCGCCCAAAGCCTTCTCCACGCCGATCTCGCGCGTGCGCTGCGTTACCGACACCAGCATGATGTTCATCAGTCCCACGCCGCCGATCCCGAGCGTGAGCAGGCCGATAAATCCCAGCAGGATCTTGATCCCCGTGCTAATGACCTGCAAATCCATCAGATCCGCGAAAACGTCGAAGACGAAAACGCCGCGCTTATCTTTGGGATCGAAATTATGGTGGAAGGCCATGGAATCGCGCACCGCCTTGACTACTTTCGCATGATCGCCTTCGTACTCCATCACGACTGCAGTCAGGTAATACGCGTTGGCGAGATCGCTCATCGCGGAGAAGGGGACATAGAGGTGCTCGTTGATGTTGTCGTCCCCGTTTTGTACCTGGTGTTTGAGCACTCCGACGACTTGGTAGGAAATCCCGCTCACGCGGATCTCCTGGCCGATGGCGTTCAGGCCGGAGAAGAGTTTTTTCTTCGCGTCGGACCCAATCACCGCGACCCGAGTGTGAGTGAAGTCGTCAGCTTCGCTGAAAAAACTCCCTTCTGTGATGTCCATGCGGCGCATGCGTCCATAAGCAGCGTAGACGCCGCTGACGCCATACGTGGCGCTGCGGGTGCCGAAGGCCACCAGACACTGCTTGGCAACCTCCGGCGAAACGTGCTTCAGCAGCGGAACTTCTGCGTGGATGTAGTCCAGATCGTTGACCGTCAGGCGGACCTGGGTTCCGGCCTTCGTACCGCCAGCTTGTAGCTCAGTACGGCCGGGGAAAATAAAAACTAAATTCGTGCCGAAGGAACGGAACGCAGCCCAAAGTCCGCGCTCAAAACCACTTCCGTAGGCGAGCAGAAGTACGACTGTGGCGATGCCCCACGCCATGCCCAACATCGTGAGCAAGCTGCGACGCCGGTTATGCCGCAGCGCGTTGTAGGCCTGTGTGGCGAGTGCAACGATCATAAAAGCAGCTCTTGGCTGTTGGCTCTTAGCTTCTGCTTCTGGCCAAATCACAAATCGGTTTGGCGAGGAGCTAGCAGCTAGCATCCGATAGCGTATGTACTCACTCCTGCCGCAAGGCCTCTACCGGAGGCAGCAACGCCGCCTTCCGCGCCGGATACAGCCCAGCGGCAATGCCTGCAACCGCCAGCGAGACGATTGCCGCGAACGCTGAGGCTGGAATAATGCGCGGAGTGTCAAAGCCCTCAGGCGCCGGCAACATGGCCAGCAGCGTGACAAAGCCAGTTGCGATCGCCAGCCCAATGCTTCCGCTGAACGCGGTCAGAAAAGCTCCTTCGATGAAGAACTGCGTCAAGATCGCGCGGTAAGTCGCGCCCAGCGCCTTGCGCAAGCCGATTTCTTTAGTCCGCTCGGTCACGGAGACCAGCATGATATTGATAATTCCGATAGCGCCCAGTCCGAGCGTCACGATGCCCACAACACCGAGAAACCAATCCATGGCGTCGAAAATCTTGCCCACGCGCTGCATGTTTTCGATCGTGTCCCAGTCTTCGAAGGCGTCTTCGAGCCTGGGATCGAAGCCGTGCCGCCGCGCAAGGACCTGGTGAATCTCGGTCTTGGCTTCTTGATGGAGCCCCTTCCTGATCGGCTGGTAGTTAATAAACGAAATCGCATCCTCAGAATTGGCTTTGATCAGCGGGAACAGATTCCGCATGGTCTCAATCGGGATGAAGATCCGCGAGTTCGTCCCGTTATTGCCGTCCCGGCCCACCTTAGCGACCACGCCGATCACATCAAAACTCACCCCATTCAGCAGGATGGTTGACCCCACCGCCGGCCGCCCGGGAAACATATTCTTGAGCAGCTCCCATCCCACAATGGCCACGCGGCGGCGTTCACTGTTATCCTCATCGTTGAACCAGCGGCCTGGTTCCACCGGCACATTGCGAATCCGGTTGTAGTCCGAGGCAACTCCGAAGATCTGTCCATTGGTTGATCCATAATCGCTAACCGCGCGGATGTCTTCGCGGTTGAGAACGGGCGACAATGCGCCGACGAATTTGGCCGCGGCCCGCACCGCCAAGTAGTCTTTGTAAGTGAAATAGTATGTCTGCCCCGATTGCGTGCTGCCCGCGACTGCAGGGATGCGCCCGGGAAACATGAACATGATGTTTTGTCCGAGCGTGGCAAGCTGCTTTTCCTGGCCGCTGCGGAATCCTTCTCCCAAGCCCACCAGCAGCAGCAGCGAGCCCACCCCCCAGGCAATTCCGAACATGGTGAGGAACGAGCGCAGCTTATGCGCCCACAGAGTGGACAGCGACTGCCGGACAATGTCGAGGAGCATTCGCATGAATAGTCCCCCACGCCTCCGGGGAGGAGCGTGGGGGCCCCGGTAACGTTCAGGCGAGGGGTCTCAGTCCCGCCTAACCATCTGATCAGTAGTACGCAGCCGGGCTATGCGAAGTTCCCTCCTACTGTTCGTTTCTTAGACCCGCAAGATGGAGGAAAGGTTAGCCGGATGCGCGCAAGTTTTCGGTGCAGTTTTGGGATTCGAATGCTGAGACTTAGCCCACTCCCGAAACGTTTCGGCCCAGTGGCTGAAGCCTAAAGCCTGCAGTCTTCAGTCTTCAGCGGTTCTTCGGCTTTTCCCGTTCGTAGGCTTTCTGCAAATACCTCCTCGCCTCGTCTAGTGCGCCAAAAGTATTGTCGTTGGTCTGAACCGCCTGGCGATATTCGTTTACCGCGCGTTCGCGCTGGCCGGTGATGTCAAAAATCTTACCCAATTGGATGCGGCTCCAAACCTCAGTCCATCGCGGTTCGCCGTCGCCATTGAGAGATTCGCGGTAGGCATTTGCTGCGGCCTGATAATTTCTCTGCAGGAAGAAGACATCAGCGATTCGATAGTGCGCCAGCGAACTGTTCTTGTTGATGTCGAGCGCCTTGTTGAACTCGGTGAGCGCCCCGGGCAAGTCACCCTGCTGCACCAGCGCCTGCCCCCGCATGATGGAGGCGCGCAGCTTCACATCCACAGAGTTGGTGAGCACGTGGTGGTCGGGATCCACCGCTATGCGCCGCGGACGCCCGAAAGTTTCCACCGTAAAAGGCGAGTTCGTGCCCACAACTTCAATGCGCTTGTCCTCCGTTTTGCCATCAGTATCAATCTTTAGGTCCACCGGCATCCGGAACAGATCAAGATCCTGGGCAATCTCCCCAGTCACTCGGAACCCTTTATTGCTGCCCAGACGGTACACGGTATATTTCACCTTAAATTCGGGCGCCCCTGTCGAATCCAGCCACTGGGAAAAAAACCACGTAAGCTGATCGCCATAGTTCTGCTCTGCAATGGTGCGGAAGTCATCGGTGCTCGCCGATTTTCCGGCAAACTGCGTGGCGAACGAGCGCATAGTTTTGAGGAACTTGTCCTCGCCCATCACCCAGCGCAGCATGTGCAGGATCATCGCGCCCTTGTCGGTCACCAAAGACTGGAACTCCTGCGAGAACAAATCGAGCTTGCTGGCACTGGAAAGCGGCACCGTGTCATACGCCAGCGAGCCCACCGACATGTCTTTTACCGCTTCTTCAAGGCCCGCCGCCCCCGCCGCATTCTCCACATACATGGCCTCCGAATATCGCGCGAAGCCGTCGCCCAGCCACCAGTCATCCTTAGACGCGGGACTGACCGACACGCCCCACCATTGGTGCGCGATCGTATTCGCCAAAAGCCTGTAGTTGACCTTTTCCGTGATGGTGTGGCCTGAGATCGCAGCAATTTCCGGGGCCGACGAAGAGGGCACGGTGTCGTCGGGAATTTCTACCACGTTGAGCTTCGACGAGAGCGGCACGCCATATAACGTAATGTAGTAAGTAAATTCCTGGATTGCGGTCGTGGCATACTCCGCCCCCAGTTTCTGATGCGTGGGCTTAAAGAAAACGTGCAGCTCAATACCCGCTTCGTCGCTTTTGTATTCCTGGAAAACTCCGGCCACGATGGTGCCCGGAAAGCCAGGCTTGTCCGATACAAAGGTAAAAGTCTTATTCGGCAAGCCACTGGAGTTGGGCTTTTTCGAAGCCGCAATGTTGCTGACTGTCTCTTTTCCGCTGCCAATCGCGACCATATGCGCGGGCACCGTTACGCTGATCGTCGACGTAAAACGGTTGAAACCATATCCAGTTACCGGGAACCAGCGTCCAGCGTAAAGCAGATAACTCGTATCATCGCCCACATATGCGAGCTTGAGCCCCGGCACCGGACTCTCATCGACCGTCTCAAGTTGCCCTTCGTATTCGAAAGTCAGGGTGGTAGAGGCATCTTTGGCCAGGCCGCTGGGCAGCGGAACGCGAATAGTGGAGTCCTGTGTGACTCGCTCGGCGGAGAGCGGCTGATTGTTGGCGTCGAGAACCTTGGTGACGCGTAGGGCGTTGTGCAGTTCAAATGTGGCGACGCTTAAGTCTTGCAGCGCGGTAAATTTCACCTTCACCCGCGCCGAAATCTGGTGGACATGAGGCGTGAGCTCCGCCTCGATCTTGTAGTCCTCCACCCGCAGGCGGGCCTTTTCCGCAGCCCAGGAGGACGGCGGCCACGCTAGCAACAATGGAATCAGCAGGGTTAGGGCAATCGTGATGGCGCTCTTGCCGCGCCAAAGCTGAATTGACATTAAGGAGAGTCTCCGTAGAAATGGATCGCCATTCCCTAAGATGAAGATTCTCACTCAAAAGATGCTGGGAGCACAAGGTTTAGCTACTGAAGAGCTCTGGTTAAGAAGCTTTCTGCCTGGAATCCGAATTGCCGAAACCCATAATTTGGCGGCACAGGTTCATTGGCGACCATCCCCTTCACATCGTCTACCTGCTCGTGGAGAGCATTTCATAGCTCGGATAGAATCGGTTGTAGCTCGTCCCCGTCTGTGGCTTCCGCAACTTCAGCGCACCGTCTGCGTATTCGCTGTTCTCGGTTTGGACGAGGACACATAAGCCAGATTTCACTCAACCCCTCCAGTGTACCCTCACTGTACGATAGCGCACGATGCTTTGTGCGGCAGAGGACAGATCACCATGGCCGGCGACCACCGGACGGGCCCAAAGTCTAGCGGTTTGTACGGCGCCTCAGCCTCCGCAAAGACAGAATGATCTCCGCCGCGCGGTCCGCCGGGCGTGACCCTGCAATATCGGTATCCTGCGGCGCGCGCAGCCGCGCTTTCACTCGCGCCAGCGCTTCCAGCATGCGCTCCCGTGGCGGCCCATCGGGCAAGATCTCATTCAATCGTCCAACCACATTCTCGGCTGTGAAGTCCCGCTGCACCAGTTCGGGAACAATCTCCTCCCCAGCAATCAAGTTGACCATGGCAAAATGCGGCACTTTAATCCTCGACCTGCCCAAGAGATAAGTCAGAGCCGTAACCCGGTAAACCATCACAAACGGAGTGGACATCATTGCCGCTTCCACGGTCGCTGTCCCGCTGGCAATAATGCCCGCCCGCGAATGCCACAGCGCCGGCAACGCCTCATGCACAAGATGAATTGCAGGGAGCCCGGCTACGAGAGCACGCAGAAGATCCATATCGAGCGTCGGGGCGATGGGAAGCAGGAACTCATATCCAGTTCCCAGTGCCCCAGCCGATTCTAGGATCGTGGGCAGGTTCATCCGCACTTCCTTCACCCGGCTGCCCGGCATGAGAGTAATCCACTGCTTCGCCCCGTCGAGTCTATGTTGCGAAGCATAGTCCCCCCGATCAATCGCGGGATGAGGCCACTCCGCCAGTGGATGCCCCACAAAGGTAGCGTCCACTCCCCGCTCGCGATAGAACTTCTCTTCAAACGGAAATATAACCAGCGCCTTGTCGACGTAATCTTGCAGCAGCCGCACCCGTCCCTGACGCCAGGCCCAGAACTGAGGCGCGACGTAATAGACCACCGGAACACCGCGCTTCTTCATCTCCCGGGCCACGCGCCAGTTAAAGGCAGGAGAATCGATCACGACGGCGAAATCAGGTTTTCGCTTGTCGGCTTCGAAGATCAGCTTGCGGAAGAGTCCATAGATTTTCGGCAAATGGCTAAGAATTTCGGTGATGCCGACCACAGCGAGGTCTTTGGCGTCTACCACAGTCTCGCACCCCGCAGCCCGCATCTGCTCTCCGCCCACCCCGAAGAACTCAAGCGGCAGTGCTGGTGTGGGGACAGCCGCCTCCGGCTGTCCAGCGGAGCAGAGCTCGGCAGGCCTGCGCTCGTCCGCCCGCCGCAAAGCTTCAATAAGCTCTGCTCCATACATTTCCCCGGACGCTTCGCCGGCCGAGATCAGAATGCGCACCGAAGCATTGTACCGGGCGTATCTCTCAGACCGAACAGACGCCCGCCGCCACCCATCCGCAAAGTACAGAGTGAACGACTGAGTGAATGGAGGGGACCGCACCACAATCTTGCAATTGGGCACAATGCATTTCGTTGGGACGTGGAGCTGAAGAAATGACGCGCGCCAACGTCGCCCCGACGCAGTTTTAGCCGCGAAGCGGCGAAAGAATGCAGCCCACAGCCGGCCCTGAGCATACCCAAGGGGCGTAGGCCGTGGGTACCAAAACAAGGACGACTCAGCCCCCTGAGGGGCGGCAGAAAGTGCTCACACGGACGTGCGGATCGCCACGACTGTCGGGAAATCAACTGCACCCTACCACGAGAAACTCGCGCTTCATTCAGGTTTTGGGAAGGGCACACTCCGGCTTTGAGCCGGCCCTGAGCGAAGTCGAAGGGTGCCACAAGTCCAGCAGGTTCAGAGTCGGCTGTAGCCGCTGAGGAAACGCGGCTTACGTCATCCGACTCTCGAAGCAAGCCGCTGCCCCTAAACATCCCTGATTCGTATCAGGGCATCGCTTCCGCGATGTCGTAAACCCTACCCCCCCAATCGCGCCTTCAGGCGCTGGATTCAGAATTTCGACCTTCAGCGCGACGACCAGCCTATAGGGACAGTCACTCCTTCGCCACAATCAGATACATCAAACTCGAAGTTGGCACAAAGAAGACAGGAACCTCAATCTGGTGAACTTCCGCCTTCCAAGCCGCATCATTTCGCATCTGTTCGATCAACGCAGGGGACTCGATCCACAAGCCGTCAGCCTCAACCAGCTTCACAACGCCGGCGAACACCCCAGCACTGTTAACAAACCGGAAAACGACTTCTTTATCTCGCAAGTGCGCTTTGTCATTCATGGCGGCGCGAATTATACGCTGGGAGGAACCGTGAGAAGGCAGCCTATCCATTCCTTCTCAAAGAATTCCGCCGAATTCCCTTGACTTGGATTTCTCAAAATTGCCATCCTATTTCTATACGCATTCGATCTTTGACAACTGAATAGCAATGAGATAAGTCCAACAGACGGAATATTTGGCCCTCGCCATCCCGTTTTTTCGGGCGTTTCTTGCGGCCTATCGAGCTAAGTTCTTGGAGCTGAATATTTCGTGGGTCGAAGAGATGATTCTAAAGCGTTTGGCCGTCCAAGAAAAACAACCTAACTCCTTTGAATGTAATATTTTGCGGTTAAGTTAATTATTTTTAAATATTTTAGACAGCATCTCAAAACGTAAGTCGCTGATTCAGAGTATGTTAGCCGCAAATCGCCCCTTTTTGTTTGATCGGATCGATCTGCTGAAAGGGACTCACCTGAGGCCGAAAGGGGGCGCGAATGATCCTCTGCCCTAGTCATCTGCGCTGGCGGCAATCTCCGGACGAGCACTCTGTCCATTTTCAAGCAGCGCCGAGACTTCCTGGTCCTTGTACTGGAGCTGGTAAAGCTTAAAGTAAATGCCGCGCTGGGCCAGAAGCTGCTGATGTGTGCCCACCTCGCGCACATGTCCTTTGTGCATCACGATGATCTTATCGGCACGCTGCACCGTGGATAGGCGGTGTGCGATCACCAGCGAGGTGCGTCCTTCGACCATGCGACTGAGCGCATCGCGCACGCGGAATTCGGTTTCGGTATCGACGCTTGAAGTTGCTTCATCAAGAATCAGCACGCTGGGATTGTGCGCCAGCGCCCGCGCAAACGAGATGAGCTGCTTCTGCCCGGTGGAAAGAGTCGACCCGCGCTCGCGAACCTCCTGCTCAAATCCTTTCGGCAGCGAGCGGATGAAGTCACCAAGGTTCACATCCTCCGCGGCCTTCTGAATTTGTTCATCCCGAATCCGCTCCGTCCCCAGCCGAATATTTCCGCCGATGGTGCCGCTGAACAGGAACGGATCTTGCAGCACCACGCCGAATCGTCCGCGCAACTCGGCCAGATCCATTTCTTTCACGTCGACGCCATCGATGCGAACCGCGCCGCGCTGCACATCGTAAAAACGCAACAGCAGGGAGATGAGAGTGGTCTTACCCGCGCCAGTATGGCCGACGATGGCGACGGTCTCTCCGGGCTCAATGGAGAAACTCACATCGCGCAGAACCCAGTCCGGCTCAACCGATTCGCCCGGGGCATGCTTGCCGGAGGCGCTCTTGGCAAGTTCGGAGCCATTGCCGGAATTAGTGTCGCCGCTCTCGGCGGGCACGTCACGATAAGCAAACCAGACGTGATCAAATTCGATGCGGCCGGGGCCCGCCGGCGTTTTCGTCACCACAGGGGAAACGACTTCCACCGGCGCATCCAGGAGCTTGAAGATGCGTTCGCTCGCGGCCATTGCCGACTGCAGGATGTTGTACTTCTCGCTGAAGTCCATGATCGGACGGAAGAAGCGCTGCGCATACTGCATGAACGCGACCAGCACGCCCAGCGACGCTACAGTCGTCATCAAATGAAACGAAATAATGGTGGGCCACCTGAACTCAATTGCAACGCTGCTGACCGTGGTCCCAGCGATGACATCTTTTCCGCCGAACCAGATCACCGAGGCAATGGCGATGGACGAAAGAATCTCGACCACGGGATAGTAAACCGCGTAGGCCATGATCGCGTCTTTGAACGCGTCCATGTGGCTGCGATTAATTTCCGCGAAGCGGTCGTAGGCTTTGCGCTCGCGGTTAAAGAGCTGCAGCACCACCATTCCACTGACATGCTCTTGCAGGTAGGCATTGATGCGCGCTATTGCGGTACGAATCCTACGATAAGAATCACGAACTTTGTCGCGAAAGATCTTGGTGGCCACCACAATCAGCGGCAGCACCGCAAAGGTAATCAGGGCCAGCTTCCAGTTCATGCACAACATGATGCCGACGATGCCGGCCAGCACAAAGATGTCCTCAAAAATTGAAACCACACCCGAAGTGAACATCTCATTCAAGGCATCAACATCAGTTGTCACCCGGGTGACCAGACGGCCGACCGGATTTTTGTCGTAGAAAGCGACGTGCATGCGCTGCAGGTGGCGGAAAATCTGGCTACGCAAATCGAACATGACTTTCTGCCCGGTCCACTGCATGTAGTAGGTCTGCAAGAACTCCAGCAGAAAGCTGAAGATTAGCAACCCAACATAGACTGCTGCAATTTGCCCAATGCCGGCCAGGGGACGCGGGCTGAGCCAACTCCACATGCCGGAAGTAGATTCCTTAGTGGGCGCCAGGTAGCGATCGATCGCAACCTTCGTGAGATAAGGTCCGAGAACGTCGGCACAAGCCTTGAACACGATCGAGAGCAGCGCAATCGCCACCTGCCAGCGATAAGGACGCAGGTAGGTCAGCAGCCGCCGCATCAATCGGCGGTCATACGCCTTGCCTAATATTTCTTCTTCGTGGGCCATTGACCGTTGCCTGTGGCTCGCGACGTAGGCTGCGGCAGGGCCGCAGTCGCTCTTACCAAAGAGTACCCCAAATAGATGGAAAAGGAAGCCGCAAGGATGGAAAACGTTTGGGCTCAACCGCGGCAGCCTGAGGTGGGATAATCAAACAAGGCGTCAACATAATCGATTGTGTAGGGGCAATCAAAGGGATAATCAAACACTGTCGTCATAATCAGACCGTGAGCTTAGGCATCTACATTTCCGTTCCCTTCTGCCGCACCAAGTGCAGCTACTGCAACTTTGCGTCGGATGTATTCTCGCGCGTGTTGTTTGATCGCTACGTGGAGCGTGTGTGTGCTGATATTGAGAAGGCACCCGTCATTGCGCGGCAAGTAGGCGGGCAGATCGAGCGCGGGGTGGATTCCGTCTATCTCGGCGGAGGGACGCCGACCGTGCTCGACACGGCGCAACTGGAGCGGATCTTCGCGACAGCGCGGGCCAACCTTGAAGTGCGGACCGACGCGGAGATCACGGTGGAATGCGCTCCTGGCACGCTCACTCAGGGAACGCTCGACGCGCTACTGCGATGTGGCGTGAACCGCGTCAGCCTGGGGGTGCAGTCCTTTGTAGATCAGGAAGCTGCGGCTGTGGGCCGCTTACACAAGCGGACGACAGTGCTCGAAGACATTTCTCGACTGCGTGCGGCGGGAATTACGAATATCAATGTTGATCTGATCGCCGGGCTGCCGCACCAGACAGCTGAAAGCTGGCATGTCTCGCTCGAGGAGACGATCGCGACTGACGTCCCGCACGTGAGCGTTTACATGCTGGAGGTGGATGAGGATTCGCGACTCGGACGCGAACTCCTGGCCGGCGGCACACGCTACCACGCGCATTTTGTGCCCGATGACGAAGCCACGGCGGATTTCTATCTTGCCGCGTGTGAGCGGCTGGATGCGGCGGGCGTTCCGCAGTATGAAATTTCCAACTTCGCGCGCCAGGGATTCCAATCGCGACACAACCTGAAATATTGGACGCGGCAGCCTTACCTCGGTTTTGGCGTGGACGCGCACTCGATGCTGGAGTCTGCCGGTGCTGATCCGGGCGCGGTGCGATTCGCAAGCCCCGATTCGCTGGAACAATACATTGCCGAAGCACCCTTGCAGCGGACCGAGGTGTCGCGGCAAGCAGCATTGGAGGAGAGTTTCTTTCTTGGCCTGAGGCTAACTCGGGGACTGGATCTGCGAGAACTGTCAGCGGATTTTGGAGAAGAGGCGTTAGGGGATTTCGAAAACGAGGTTTCCGAGTTTCTGAAAAGCGGGTTGATGGAGATTGACGGCAGATACGTTCGTCTCACGCCTCAGGGGCGGCTGCTGTCGAGTGAAGTGTTCCAGCGGTTTCTATCGCCCCTCAAACCCGCCGAGCTGATGCGCGGGACGATGATGTGATCGTGTTGCCGATCAGTCTGGTTGGTGATTACTTTGGTTCTCTTTTGTATGGTCGAACGCATGGTGTTTCATGGTCACTGGAGAACCATGAGCGCCGATCAGGTGGTCAGGCTTCTTGCAGAGATTCGCGATATTCAGAAGGAGAACGCAGCAAACTACAGGGTGGCTTTGCAGAACCAGCAAGAGGCCGTGGCCATACAGAAGCGGGCGGTACAAAGGAGCAAGGCGGCGTTTGTGGGTTTGGTTGTGTTGTTTATCTTCCTGGGAGGGACCTACCTCGTGTCACCAATCTCCTGGTTTTTCAATTGGACGCTGCGGCACTAGCGCCCGCGATTCGGTGTCAAGCCCGCCCATACCGAACGGTCGGTTCGAGGGTTATCTTCAACGTCAACTACTATGGTGTAATGAACATCCCGCTGTGAAGGACGACTTGAGTATGTCGGCCCACAGCCATCGGAGGGTTGTTGGATTTCCAACTGAACGACGAGCAATTGCAATTGAAAAAGACCGTGCGCGAGTTCGCTCAGCGCGAGATCGCTCCCAACGTTATGAAATGGGACGAAGCCGGTGAGTTTCCTCTGGCCACGGTCAAGGAAATTGGCAAGCTCGGGCTGATGGGTGCGGTCTTCCCCACCGAGTACGGCGGCGCCGGCATGGGCTATGTCGAATACGTGACGATCATCGAAGAGCTTTCGCGGGTTGATGGGTCGGTCGGGATTATCATTGCTGCGCACACATCACTTTGCTCGAACCATATCTTTCTCGCCGGCCAGGAAACGCAAAAAAAGAAATACATCAACAAACTGGCCACTGGCGAATTCATTGGCGCATGGGGATTAACCGAACCCTCTTCTGGATCGGATGCGGGTAGCGCGCGCATGACCGCGGTTCGCAAAGGCGGGAACTGGGTGTTGAACGGAACCAAGACTTTTTGCACCAATGGCCACTACGCCGACGTGGTCGTTGTGATCGCCGTGACCGATCGCGCCGCGCACACGCACGGGCTTTCGGCATTTGTCGTGGACACGGGAACCAAAGGATTTCGTCCCGGCAAGAAAGAAAACAAACTGGGCCTACGCGCCAGCGACACGGCGGAACTGATCTTTGAAGATTGCCTGATCCCGGCGGAGAACTTGTTGGGCGCGGAAGGCCAGGGATTCGTCGACGCCATGCGGGTGCTCGACGGCGGGCGCATCTCGATTGCGGCTCTATCGCTGGGCATGGCGGAGGGCGCGTACGAGGCGGCCCTGAAGTATTCCAAGGAGCGCAAGCAGTTCGGCAAAGCCATTGGCGAATTTCAGGCTATTCAGTGGAAGCTGGCCGACATGGCGACCGAAATCGACGCCGCCAAGCTGCTCACCATGCGGGCTGCGTCCATGAAAGATGCGGGCCTGAAGACCACGCTTGAGTCCTCCATGGCGAAGCTCTATGCCAGCGAGGTCGCGGTGAGGTGCGCCAATGAGGGCGTGCAGATTCATGGCGGCTATGGTTTCATCAAAGAGTATCCCGCCGAAAAGTTTTACCGCGATGTTAAGTTGTGCACGATTGGTGAGGGGACCAGCGAGATTCAGCGGTTGGTGATTGCGCGGCAGTTGCTGAAGGACTAGCTCTTGGTTCTTAACTGTTAGCTCTTAGCCACAACTGCCACACGAACAATGCCGGTAGCTGGTCGCCAACGCTGCGACCGGCACGTCAACCGGATGTGGCAGATGACGGACTGTCTCCTCTTGCCGACTACGCGCCGAAGATTTCAGTTTGCCTCACCCCTGCTTTACACTGACAGTTTGAATCAGGACATCCAGGCATGGATCGACCAACTGCGGTCGGGCGACACGCGCGCTTTGTCGCGCGCCATCTCCACCGTCGAGAACCACGCCCCGGGGTGGTCGGATCTGCTAAAGGCTCTGTTTCCGCATGGCGGGAAGGCGTGTGTCCTTGGGCTCACTGGCGCGCCGGGGGCGGGCAAGAGCACTTTGGTTGATCATCTGGCGCGGCATTATCGGAAACAGAATCGTACAGTTGGAATCATCGCGGTTGACCCGACCAGTCCTTACACCGGTGGGGCGATTCTGGGCGACCGCATTCGCATGCAGGAGCATTTTTCTGATCCGGGGATTTACATTCGCAGCATGGCGACGCGCGGATCTCTGGGGGGACTGGCGCGGACGACAGCCGATGTCGCCACAGTGCTCGATGCTTCGGGCCGCGACCTGGTTATGATTGAGACGGTGGGTGTGGGCCAGGATGAAGTCGACATCGTGCGCCTGGCCGATGTCACCGTTGTGATTCTTGTTCCGGGCATGGGCGATGATGTGCAGACGATCAAAGCGGGGATCATGGAGATCGCTGACATTTTCGTGATCAACAAGAGCGACCACCAAGGCGCTGAACGGGTGGACCGCGAGATTCGAACGTTGCAATCATTAGCCACGCGCCAAGACGGCTGGACGCCTCCGATCGTGAAGACGGTGGCGAGTGAAGGCACTGGAATCGAAGAGCTGGCCGCGGCGATTGCGGACTACGAAACCTACCTGCAAAAAGAAGGCCTTGTACTAAAGAAGAGTGCGCAGAACTGGCAAGAGCGGCTGATTGAAATGCTGCGCGACTCGATGCTGGAAAAGGCGCGAGAGCATCTTGGCGACACCGTGGCGCGGATGGCGGCCGAGGTCGCTGAGCACAAGCGCGATCCTTATACTCTGATCGAGGAGATTGCAGGAAAAATCGGGAAAGGTTAGCTCCCGAAAGTCGTGCACGGAGGTCCGGCGCAGAGACCGGGTGCCGTCCCTGCTGGACTGGGTTCTAGTTTTTTGGGGCTTACTCAGGACTTGCGTCCTGGGTTATCGTAGGTCGCCCCTAACGGGGCTGGGGCTCTGTCAAATTGTCGTGCATGCCCAGTGTGTGATTAAAGCCGGTGTGGGATTAGCAATGACCTATCAGATTGATCATCTCGGAATCGCAGTGAAGTCGCTGGCGGAGGCGAGGGCGATCTATGAGAAATTGGGTCTGAGCGTAACGCCCGCAGAGACCGTGGAGCATGAGCAGGTGCGGGTGGTGATGGTTCCGGTGGGTGAAAGCCGGCTAGAACTGCTCGAGGCAACCTCGCCGGATTCGAGCGTCGCGAAATTCATCGCCAAGCGTGGAGAAGGTCTTCACCACGTGTGCTTGCGGGTGCCCGACTTGGGGGCCGCGGTGGAGCGCCTGAAGAGAGATGGAGTGCGCTTGGTTTCGGAAGACATTAAGACGGGCGCGGGCGGACATAAATACGTGTTTGTGCATCCTGCGAGCGCCGGCGGGGTGTTGTTGGAGTTGGTTGAGTCCCAGGCAACGCAGCGATGAAGCCAAGGGAAGAGGTTGAAAAAGAGATTCTCGAGATTGTGAACCGAGAGACAGGAGCTTGGAACGCCAAGGACGTTGATCTGCTAATCACAGTTTTCCACCCCGATATGGTTTGGCCCTGGCCCCTGAACAGCGACGCTCACGATCCGATGAAGTGGGTGCTGGTGCTAGGGCGATTCGACGCCGCGCGCTGGAATAAGGTATGGGAGGAACTGTTTGACAGTCACGTTCTGATCCATAATCAACGCGCAATAAGAAAAATTGAGTTTCCGATCAGGGCGATGGCGCCTTTGCGGTTGTGGACGTTGATACTCTGTGGCGCGACAGCGACGGCAAAGATTTCCATTGGAAAGGGCGCGCTTGCAAGGTCTACAGCTGGGTGGGAGCGGAATGGAAAATGACCATGCATACCGGCCTGCTTGAGTACTAGCCCAGTGCAATTTGATCGTTCGCGATTGTGCGCCTTGGGCAACTTCTGCCAATGCTTTTTCTCGCCATAGACACTTCCGGCAGGTTGGGCAGCATCGCGCTGGCGCGCGGCCATGAAGATGGAAGCTGCGATGTGATCGAAGTTGTCCCCTTGGCCGGAGGAACTTTTTCGGCGCAGCTGGTACCGCAAGTTGCTGCTTTCCTTTCTCAGCACGGATTCACTAAGTACGACATTGACGCTTTCGCCGTGGCCTCGGGACCGGGTTCGTTTACCGGATTGCGTGTCGGTCTGGCGGCGATCAAGGCGCTGGCGGAAATTCTAGGAAAACCAATTGCGGCGGTATCCTCACTGGAGGGGCTGGCCGTCGCCGGGGGCGCTAAAGGGAAGGTTTGCGCCGCATTGGATGCCGGGCGCGGAGAAGTGTATTGCGGCGAATATGAGGTCGCCGATGATTCGGCGCAGGTTTTAGGGGAAAGGCTTCTTACAAAAGAGGAATTTGTTGCTACGGCTCGCGCATGGAAGATCGTGACTCCCGACGCTGCGCTGGTTGCGACGGCTGAATCTGCGGGATTGTCCGCCGTGCTGGTTGAACCGCTCTCCGCCGGTGCCGTGGCCAGACTAGGCTGGCGCAAGCTTCGCCAGGGCCAAGCGGTCTCACCCGAGCTGTTGGAAGCCAATTACATTCGTCGTTCCGATGCCGAGATTTTCGGCGCTAAAGGCTAGCAAACACAGCGAAGCAGGTGCGAGGACAATCGTCCACGCAGCCGCCGGAAAGAATCCGGCGCCATCTGTAAACAGGAAACGAATTGCGCGTACGTTCCGCCACAGCCGTCGACATCCCCGCAATAATGGAATTGGAGCGTCATAGTAGGGCTGCAGCGCACTGGTCAGCTGACCAGTATGAACGAATGTTCGAAGCGACCCCGCTTAACCTTCCCCATTATGTGGGGCTCGTTATCGAAGATGAATCCGGCATTCAGGGATTTCTAGTCGGCCAAGCCCATGCCGATGAGTCGGAGCTTCAGAGTATTGCGGTTCGAGCGGCCGGTCATCGCCGCGGTTTCGGAAGCCAGCTGTTGACTAAGTTCCTGGAGCAAGCTCGGGAGGGGGGAGCCAAGTCTGTGTATTTGCAAGTTCGGGAGTCGAATCAGGCCGCCCGGGCCTTCTATGAAAAATGGCTATTTCAGGAAAGCGGGCGACGAAAGGACTATTACACGGGCCCTGTGGAGGACGCGGTTCTGTATTGCCGGCGCCTTTCATGAGTCGATTCTCAGAAAGAGACTGCACCATAAATTTGGCATTGAACCGGTTTTAAAAGCTATGATAACTTTTACTCAGTTACTCCCCGGTTGGAGGTCTGCTGGATGCTGACTTCGAGAGACCATCTCATGACTCGCGATCAGGAATTTCAAAAACTAGCGCAAGAACACACACAATATTCATCTCGCCTCGATTCCCTAACCCAGAAGCGTTATCTCAGCGAAGACGAAAAGCTCGAAGAAGTCCGACTCAAGAAGCTGAAGCTGCGGCTCAAAGACCAGATGGAAGCCATTGAGCGGCAGTTCCGGCAGCAGTTCGGGACCAACGTAGCCTAGTCTCTGTCCAACCTTCGCGGCTGTTGCTGCGCAGGGAATACTGTATCTTCAGCAGGCGCTATCCAGCGCCTTTTTTCTTAATACCTTCCATCTGGAATGGCCATCCTCGAAGCTCCGCTGCACTATAATAATGAACACTCCTCATGGTTCGCGACGGCTATCTTTATGCAGTCCCGTTGATTGCTGCCGGGTTCGTGTTTGGCTGGCTCACCCGGCCCGCCTGGGCGATTCCGCCGCTGCTGCCGGCACTTTTCTTCTTATGGTTTTTCCGCGATCCGGAAAGGGAAATCCCTGATACTGCTGGGGCAGTTGTTTCTCCGGCTGATGGTAAGGTCACCGATGTTTCTGTCATGGCAGCCGGCGGCGGGAAGCGGACGCGCATCAGCATCTTTCTAAGCGTTTTCGACGTGCATGTGAACCGCTCGCCCATTGCCGGGGTGGTGCGGGAGGTGCGCTATCAGCGGGGACGATTCCTGAACGCGATGAACGCAGTGTCCGCCGAGCACAATGAGCAGAATATTGTCACCCTGGAAGGCTCGGGCCAGGTTGTCATCTTCAAGCAGATTGCCGGATTGCTGGCCAGGCGGATCGTTTTTTATCCCAAAGTAGGGGACCTTCTGCAGCGCGGCCAGCGCGTCGGACTCATCAAGTTTGGCTCGCGCGTGGATGTGCTGTTCGACGCCGATGCCCGGCTGCAAGTGAAGGTTGGCGATAGGGTTCGGGGCGGTTCGACGGTTATCGCCTATTTGCCAGCTCAGTCTGAGTTGGTGGCGGCAGGTGGTGCCTCGGCGAATGAGAGCGCGCGATGATGGATTCCGATAAACCCAAAGCGTCGCACAATCCACAGCGCCCGCGCCGCCAGAGCAAGGGCATGTACATCATTCCCTCGCTTTTCACTACGGGAAACATGGCGGCGGGGTTTTACGCCATTTTGCAGATCATGCACGCCACGGCAAACGAATTCTGGCACCTGGACAATGCAGCGATCGCGATCGGTTTCGCGGTGCTGTTTGATGGCCTTGATGGCCGTATCGCACGCATGACCGGCACCAGCAGCGATTTTGGCAGAGAACTGGACTCGTTGGCGGATGTGATTACGTTTGGCGTCGCTCCGGCGATGTTGGCGTGGACCTGGGGATTTCACCTGATGACTCCAGTCACGCTGACTCAGCTGCACCTTAACCTTGGCAAGTTGGGCGCGATTGCTAGTTTCCTGTTCTTAATGGCTGGGGCCAGCCGTTTAGCGCGCTTCAACATTACGACGAATCCGCAACCTTCCAATCCCGGCCGTCCCGGAAAGAAGTACTTTGTGGGCATGCCAATTCCGGCAGGAGCCGGCGTGATCGCTGCGGTTGTACACTTTGCAGCTGGCGATCCGATCACATCCTGGTATACCGCGCTGACCTGGCTGTTAATGGTCGCCACGGTCGCGTACCTCATGGTAAGCAGCTGGCGTTTTTACAGTTTCAAGGACATCGATTTCGGCTCGCGTCATCCGTTCCGCCTGATTTTGTTCCTGGCCGCATTGTTTGCCTCCATCTACTATTTCTCGCGTCCCGTACTTTTCGGCGTGGCCTTGTTTTACATGTTGTCCGGCGTGTTCTGGCGGCTGCAGTGGGTTTTCCGGCGGAGGAGCGGCCCACCACCGCCTACCTACAAGGAGGCGTCGCTCACCTCATGAGTTCCTCCTCGAAGCCCGCCATTTCTGTCCCTCATGCCACGAGCCCGCGCGGCAATCTGTATCGTGTCGCCATCGTGGGCGCCGCTTCGCTCAAGGGGAAAGAAGTTGCCGAAATGCTCAATGAGCGGAACTTTCCCGCCGTGGATGTGCGGCTGCTTGACGATGACGAGTCACTCGGCCAACTGGAAGCCATAGGAGACGAAATCAGCTTCATCCAGAGCGTCAGAGCGGAACAGTTCGATAATGTGGACTTCACGTTCTTTGCCGCAGACGGCGAGAGCGCGCAGCGAAACTGGAAGACGGCGCGCGACGCCGGCAGCACCATTATTGACCTATCGGCCGGCCTCGAGGATGAATCCGGTGCTACAGTGCGTTCACTTTGGGTAGAACGAGAGCGAGGACAAGTTCAGCCGCCTGAGCTGCAGCCCGGACCTTGCGTCACCGCTCACCCCGCGGCTGTTGTTCTGGCGTTGTTGTTGCTGCGCGCACGCAATGTGGGGAGCGTTCGTCGAGTGGTTGTCACTTTCTTCGAGCCCGCCTCGGAGCACGGACAGAAAGGCATGGACGAACTGCACCAGCAAACCGTGAATCTTCTTTCCTTCCAGCCACTGCCGAAAGACGTGTTCGACGCGCAGGTCGCGTTCAACCTGATTGGCAGCTACGGACAAAAGTCTCAGCCTTCACTGGGTTCCGTGGAAGAGAGGGTGCTGCGCCACTACCAGAAAATTGCCGGGGATAATGCCCCGCAGCCCTCGCTCCTGCTGCTGCAGGCGCCGGTGTTTCACGGCTATGCGATGGCTGTCTTTCTGGAAATGGAACAACCTGTGGACTGCGGTCAATTGTCGCTGGCGCTCAGCGGAGAGCACGTTACCATGGCGGGCGCTGGAGAAGAGGCGCCCAACAATGTGAACGCGGCCGGACAAGCGGCGGTTCTGCTGTCCGTTAAGGGCGATGTAAATAGTGGCAATAGAGTCTGGCTTTGGGCCGCTTTCGACAACCTGCGCGTCTCAGCCATTAGCGCCGTCGAGAGCGCTGAGAGCTTGATTGCCACGCGACCGATTGGAAAGATTCAATGATGCGCGCGGCGGCGGTCGCGTCCGCGATGTTGCTGTTGGTGGCGACAGGGTGCGGTTATCATACGGCTGGGCATGCGGTCCAACTTCCGCAGAACGTCAAGACCATATCTATCCCCAGCTTCGACAGCCAGACCAAAACCTACCGGATCGAACAAATTCTAACTGCTTCTGTGGTGCGTGAATTCACCACGCGCACGCATTACCGAATCCTCAACAATCCAAGTGACGCGGCCGACGCTACCTTGCACGGAACTGTGATATCCACGTCGGCGTCACAGGTTACCATCGACTCCGCGACCGGTCGTGCTGCCAGCGCCCTGATCGCGGTGAGCATCAAAGTTTCGCTGTCCGACCGCAACGGCAAGGTGCTCTACGAGAATCCGGCGTACGTTTTTCGCGAACAGTACGAAGTCTCGCAAGACCTCGGCAGCTTCTTTGAAGAGGACTCCCCCGCTTTCCGTCGGCTCTCGCAGGATTTTGCGCGCACTCTGGTTTCTGACATCCTGGAGGGTTTTTAGTTGCTGGCAGAGGAATGGGCGAGCGGTACCGGGCAAACGCCGAGGTTGCGGCTTGAAAGTTCTTTCCCGGAGAGATGTATTCACCGTAAGCGGTAAAATGTTCGAGATGTTTCACATGACGGAGCTCTTCTAATGCGGGCATTTGCGCAGGCCGAGCGCTTCGTCAGCGAACTCGAAGGGCGCAAGTTGCGCTCGGCCTACGCGTTCGTGGGAGATGAGGCCTTCTTTCGCAAGCGCTTTCGCGATGCCATCCTCGAGCACCTGGTGCCTGCGGATCTCCGTGACTTCAGCCTTTTCGAATATGACCTTGCGGAAACCGACTTGACTGAAGTTCTCGACCGTGCTCGCACTCCGTCGTTGATGGCGCCGTTCCAGGTCTTTTTTGTGCGCGGCGTAAAGAATTTGTTCGGTCGCGGCTCTAACCAAGAAAAACTTGCGGCCATCGAAAATTATTGCCGGAACCCCAATCCCGACGCGCTGGTTGTCTTCGTGGCTGATCACATCAGCATTCCCGCCGACGTCCGCCGCATGGAGATGCAGGACAAAGAGCGCTACCAGCGCATTCGCGAAACCATGGGCCAGTACTGCGGTATCGTCGAGCTGGCCCGGGTTGAAGAAGGCGAAGCGGTCCGCTGGATCGGCGATTACTGCGCCAGCCGTAGCGTGAAGATCGATCCCGATGGCGCGCGCGAACTAGTCGACTCGCTCGGAGGCGACATGATGATGATCTCGAACGAACTGGAAAAACTCATCCTGTACGTCGGTGAGAAGAAACGCCTCACGCTTGCTGACGTTGAAACCATGGTGCTTGCTGCCAAGCAGCGATCGCTGTATGAATTGACGGACGCCATCTCCTCCAAAGACCGCGTGCGCGCGCTCGAAGTGCTGGACGCGATTCTGACCTCGGGAGACGGTGAAGAAGCCGCCATTGGACACATCTACATGCTGGCCAAAACCTTCCGCCAGATGCTGGTGATTCTGGAACGCAACGTCCGCGATCAGCGCATGCTCTGGGCAGCGCTGTGGCAGGGTTTCCGTGTGCCTCCGTTCGCCGCCGATGACATCATCAAGCAAGCCCGCCGTTACAAATCCCGCCGCGACTTGACCCGAGCCATTCGCCTCGTAGCGAAAGCGGATCTGGCGCTGCGCTCGAATCCCGTCAGCAAGCGCCTGGTGCTGGAAAAGCTGGTCATGGATCTGACTACCGAACCGAAGGTGGACACAGCTGGGTGGATGCAGGAGCAGTTGCCGGTGTGAGAAAAACAGCTCTCAGCTTTCAGCCTTGCCCTCGACATCACCATTGGATTTGGAACGGCATGACGGACGTCCAATCTTATCTCGCCCGCGTTGGCTATACGGGATCAACGTCGCCTACCCTCGAAACTCTGCGCGCGATCCATTACGCCCACCTGCTTACCGTTCCTTTTGAGAATCTCGACATCGCGTTGGGCCGGAAGATTGCGCTCGATGAAGACTTCTTTATCCGGAAAATCGTAGAGCGACGGCGAGGTGGATTCTGCTACGAGTTGAATGGCGCTTTCGCCGCGCTACTGCAGGCGTTGGGATTTCGAGTCACCCTGCTCTCGGCGCGGGTTGCTCACAGCGATGGCGGCGAGAGTCCGGAGTTCGATCACCTCACGTTGGGTGTCGACCTTGATGAAACTTGGCTGGCGGACGTGGGCTTCGGAGAATCGTTTCTAGAGCCGCTGCGAATCAAGCCCGGCCTTGAGCAGATGGACCGCGCGGGGACGTTCCGCACCGTCGAGCGTGGCGAGCGCCTGCTACTGGAAAAGAAACAACCGGACGGCACTTGGAAAGGTCAGTACTCATTTACTTTCCAGTCGCGCCGGCTGGAAGAATTTGCCGGCATGTGCGAGTACCATCAACGCTCTCCCGAGTCGCATTTCACGCAGAATAAGATCTGTAGCCGAGCCACCCCGGAGGGACGAATCAGCCTCGCTGGCATGAAATTGATTGTGACCAGGCAGGGTGAACGCGAGGAGCGACTACTGAAGTCGCAAGACGAATGGAGAGATACTCTCCGGGAGCGCTTTGATGTCGTTCTGTAAGTCGAGGTTGAAGTCTCTTTTCGCGAGTCCACTGCGGCGCGGCTGAAGCCGCGCGCCCTTTCAAAGCACGACAACCTGTGGCCCGGGAGACGTAGCAAGCTACCTCTCGACGACCGAATTACTTCAGCGCCTTTACTCGTGCCGAGAGCCTAGACTTGTAGCGGGAAGCCGTTTTCTCGTGCAGCGTGCCCTTCTGGATTGCCTTGTCGAGGGCAGAGACTGTCTGGCGATAGACCTGCTCGGCGGCTTGTTTATCGCCCCTGGCGATGGTCTCACGCAGTTCGCGCAACGCGCCGCGGAGGCGCGAGGTGTTGGCGCGGTTGCGGGCGGTGCGCCGTTCGGTCTGGCGGGCGCGTTTCAGCGCCGAAAAATGATTAGCCATGGGTAGGTCGTTACCTTTGCTTATACGAAAGATGTCCCGGTGGGTACGGAAACCACTATTTTACGGGACTAAGTCTCATGCGGTCAAACGCTTGTGGGCGAACTCTTCCACATTGACTCGCACCTCGAGGCGGGGTAGGCTTAAATCAATGGCAGTCGCTTGCCCCTTGGGCGCGAGCATTTCGGCTGGTTCCACCTCCACAGAGAACAATCTTGTTTTGCCAACAGGACGGGATATGCCTGCCCGGAGGGAACGGGCATCTAATTTCGGCGGTTGAAAAGTAGTGCGCAACAGGCGCGCGGAGGGATGCGCCAAAACTGAATGAAAAAGAGTATCGGGATCACTCCCAACATCGAGACCCTGTTCGGCACCCGCGATGAAAATGTGCGCGTGCTTGAAGATGGCTTGAACGTCACCATTGACCTGAAGTCGAACTCCATTGAACTGGAAGGCGCGGCACGCGATGTGGCCCGCGCCGAGCAAGTATTCGCGGATTATGAAAGCTTGCAACGCTCGGGATACACATTCAACAACGGCGATCTCAACAGCATGCTGCGCGTGCTGGCGGCGGATGCCAACTCAACTCTGAAGGGCTTAGCCGAAGCCGGCCGGCAGCGCTCATTCGGGCGGCGTACGGTGCAACCGAAAAGCCCAAATCAGCGCCGCTATCTGGAAACCATCGAAACCCATGACATGGTTTTTGGTGTGGGCCCCGCGGGCACGGGCAAGACGTATCTTGCCGTGGCCATGGCGATTTCGGCGCTGCTTTCAAAGCGTGTGAATCGCATCATCCTGGCGCGTCCGGCGGTGGAAGCGGGAGAGCGCCTGGGCTTTTTGCCGGGCACGCTGCAAGACAAGATTGATCCATACCTGCGTCCGCTCTATGACGCGCTATACGACCTGCTCGATCCGGAACGTGTCGATCGCTATCTGGAGAAAAACGTAATCGAGATCGCGCCCATTGCCTTCATGCGCGGCCGCACACTGAACGATTCGTTCGTGATTCTCGACGAGGCGCAGAACACCACATCGGAGCAGATGAAGATGTTCGTCACCCGCCTGGGATTCAACTCCAAGGCGGTGATTACTGGAGACATTACGCAGATCGATCTCCCGAGCGCCCGCCGCAGCGGACTTCTCGAAGCGATCGATGTATTGAAGAGCGTGGAGGGTCTGGCGTTTGTCCACTTCGACGAGGCCGACGTGGTGCGGCATCACCTGGTGCAGCGCATTATCCGCGCTTACGACGAGCACAAGACGCGCATTGCCGAGCAGCAGATTCTGCTGTTGCCGGAAGTTAAAAATGGAAATGCAAAAGGCGCGGAAGTCGGTGAACGAACCAACGGAAAGTCCAGTGCCCCTGGAACAGGAAGCGAGCAGGACGTTGCCGTGTCACGGGCGGAAATCGGAACTGAGGAATAACGTGCAGGTTCCACGCGGGAGGGCGCTGGATTGGGCCCTCCTGTTTGTTTTGGCCAGCGCGGACGCAGATCCGTTGTTGGACAGAAAAGAAATCTATCGCTGGGTTCGACGAGAAAGGCGGCAGAGGTCGCGGAGAGCAAAATTGGTCACTTTGAAGAGGCGAATTGCTGGGCTCAGCGGCGCGATGCTCGAACGCTTTGTGCTGCGGGCGCGACGGGTAGTGGGATTAAAGGGCACGGTCAACCTCCTGGTGACGGGCAGCAGCGAGATGCGATTTTTAAATCGAAGATTTGGCGGCAAGGACAAGCCCACCGACGTATTGTCATTCCCTGCTTTGGCGCAGATCGCGGGAGAAAAATTCGCCGGGGATGTCGCTGTCTGTGCAGACATCGCCGCAAGAAATGCTCTGCGGCTCGGACATTCCGCGGTCAAAGAGGTGAAAATCCTGACGCTACATGGAGTTCTCCATCTGGCGGGCTACGACCACGAGAGCGATAATGGCAGAATGGCCGGGGAGGAGAGCAAGCTTCGGCGAGAGCTGGGGCTGCCCACGGGGTTGATCGAGCGAAATAAGCAAGCCGGAACCAAAGGACTCTCAGTTCGCAAACCTCGCGCATCAAGCCGCGGTACCGCAGGCTCGCGGAGGCCGAGATGAACCTTGCGGTTGCCGTGGCGCTGGTTCTGTTGTTGGGTTTTCTGATCCTGGTTTCCTACGTGGATCGGGTCTACCAGGAGATCGGCAAGTTTCTCTCGCGCGAATTTCAGAATAATATCGACATTTTTGAACAAAAGATTGAACCTAAGCTGCACGTTAGCCGCAGCCGGGCATCGCTCTCCATGGCGGTGCTCACGCAGTCGATCACCGCCGCCATTGGCTTACTGCTGGGTTTCACGGTTTTCAATGATCAGAGGTGGAGCGTCTACGAAATCCTTCAGGCGACCCTGAGCCTGATTCTGATTGTGATTCTGTGCAACCGTTTCCTGCCGTTCGTATTTTTCTCCCGCACCAACGGCGCATGGCTCATACGCTGGACACCGTTGCTAACAATCCTGATCTATTTAGTATTGCCGATGACAATCGTGTTGGGATTCCTTCAGTCCGTTGCCTCGCTCACTCGACAAAACACAGGCGAACAGCCGGAGAGCCCGGCAGAAGCTGTGGATGCGCTCATTGAGGCCGGGCGGGAAGAGGGCATTCTGCAGGAGGGTGACCGTGATCTGATTCAGTCGGTGGTGGAGTTCAGCGGCAAGACAGTGCGTGAGGCGATGAAACCGCGTCCCGAGATAGTTGCCGTTCCCAGTGACACTACGGTGGAGCGATTCATCGAGTTGCTACGGACCAAACACTACTCCCGCGTCCCCGTGTATGAAGGGAACATCCACAACATTAAGGGAATCGTTTACGCGCAGGACGTGCTGCAGGTGCCGGATAGTGAGGCGCGGGTCCGGACACTGGACAGCTTGATGCGGCGTGACGTTTATTTCGTACCGGAGAGCAAGCTCGGAAGTGATCTGCTCCGCGAGATGCAGAAGAAGAATATCCGGATGGCGATTGTCGTAGATGAGTACGGCGGAGTCGCCGGGCTGGTCACGATTGAAGACCTGGTGGAAGAGATCGTGGGTGAGATCCGCGACGAGCATGAGAAGCCTGAGATCATCCGCGAAAGCGAGCGTTCTTACATCGTTTCCGGCGGAATGGACGTGGACCGCCTGGCGGAACTCTTTGGGGTGAAGCCGGAGGGGAAGGAGTCGTCGACCCTGGCCGGGCTGGTGACCGAGTTGGCCGGACGCATTCCGCAGAAAGGTGAAGTAATCGAGGAGGACGGTTTGCGCTTTGAGGTAGTGGAATCTACAAACCGCAAGGTTGAACGAGTACGGATTAGCGTGCTGCAGCCGCAACAGTTGAAGTTGATTTGAGGAACGCTACTGGCTGTTGGCTCTAGCTACTGGCCCACCCGTTCACGACTAAGCACTCTCTGTCTGAGGCCGTAAATGTGGCTCGCACATCCACCAAATGGATTCAGCATTTGATCATTGCGCGGTCGCATGCAAGTAGCTTGATGCAACGACAAGCCAGCAACTAGAAGCTCATTCCCTATGCCATTTCGCTCCGGTTTCGTCTGCATTCTCGGTCGGCCCAATGCGGGCAAGTCGACAATGCTGAATGCGCTCGTCGGTGAGAAGCTCGCGATTATTTCGCCTAAGCCTCAGACCACGCGCAACCGCATCCAGGGAGTTGTTCATTTGCCCAAGGCTAAAGGCCGCGATGCCGGGCAAATCGTTTTGATCGATACGCCAGGTGTGCACAAGCCAGATAGTTCCCTGGGCCGCAAGATGATGGTGGAAGTGCGTGAAGCGCTCGAAGGCTGCGATCTTGTGCTGGTCATCATGGACGTGACGCGCAAGTTTGACCCACGCGACCAGTTTGCGCTCGACCTGTTGCAGCAATCTGGCACTAAAGCCTTTCTCATCCTGAACAAAGTCGACCTGCTGCGAGACAAATCGAAGCTTCTGCCGCTGATCGAGGAATATCGCAAACTTTATGACTTCAAGCAAGTCATTCCTATTTCCGCACTGAAGCGGAGTGGGCTCGACGTTCTGCTCAAGGAAGTAATTTCCGCGCTGCCTCAAGGACCTGCTTATTTCCCCGCCGATCAAGTTACCGACCAGCCAGCCCGGTTCATGGCGAGCGAGATCATTCGCGAGCAGGTTTTGATGGAAACTGAAGAGGAAATTCCATACGCCACCACTGTGGTGGTGGACACCTTCGAAGAAGGAAAAAAACTGACGCGTATTTCGGCGACCATCTACTGCGAGCGGGACGGCCAGAGGGGAATTCTTGTTGGCAAGCGTGGACAGATGCTGAAGAGAATCGGTACCGGGGCGCGGCTGCAGATGGAACGTATGCTGGGGACAAAGGTCTTCCTGGAGCTATACGTCAAAGTGCAGCCGGGCTGGCGCGATTCCCGGAGTTTCGTGCAAGAGCTGGACTGGCGAAGGCAGTTGGAGCAGCTGTCCGCCTCTGGGGGCTCGCTTGACGAACAGCAATGAAACAAAACACTCGAGCTCATGTTGCGAATTGGCAGAAATTGGCAGAAGATTGCCGCTCACGTGGAAACCCCTGTAAAATAGCAGTAGCGTAAATAACCGAGTCGATGCGAGGATCATGTCTTCCGACGGCCCCGACGAACAGTTGTCTGATTACAACTTCGATCCAGAAAAATTGACTCTCCGCCTCCAGGTCACTCTCGCCGCCGATAGGAGCGCAATTGATGCGGTGGTGCGGCAGGTCATGGATAGCATTCGTCAAACGAAGTGCGCCGATGGAAAAGAAGACGCCATTGAACTTGCCTTGAACGAGGCGCTGGCCAATGCCGTGGTTCACGGCGCGAAGGAAGACCCCAGTAAGACCGTCGAATGCGTAGTAGCCTGTGATGAAGAACGCGGCATGATCATCGTGGTCCGCGATCCCGGATCAGGCTTCGACCCCGCTGCCATTCCTACTCCGACCGTGGGGCAGAACATTTATTCCAATCACGGTCGCGGAATCTTCCTAATCAATCAGCTCATGGATGAAGTGAAGTTTCTCAAGAACGGTACCGAGATCCACATGGTGAAGCGGTAGGAGCTGCTCACACCAGACATTTCGTCATTCCTTCGTCGCAATTCCCAGCGTTTTCATCTTACGGTAGAGGTGGCTGCGCTCCAGTCCCAATACTTCGGAGGTGCGGCTGACGTTTCCGTGATTTTCATCCAGTTTTTTCAGGATGTAGTCGCGCTCGTACGCATCACGGGCCTGATGCAGGGTGGAGAACTCGCTTCCAGAGGCGCGGCGATTGCCGTTGCGATAAACCAAAGGAGGCAAATGTTTGCGATCGAAGCGGGTGGTGGTGGGATTCATGATCACGACGCGTTCAATCACGTTGCGCAATTCGCGCACGTTGCCCGGCCATGAATATCGCATCAGCAATTGGATGGCATCGTCGGTGATTTCACGCGGGCGGCGGCCATAAGTTGCCGCCAGCTCCTTGAGAAAGTACCGAGCGAAGAGTGGAATGTCTTCTTTGCGTTCGCGCAATGGAGGGACGAAGAAAGGGATCACGTTAAGCCGATAGAACAAGTCCTCGCGGAAATTACCTTTTGCAATCTCTTCTTCGAGGTCTTTGTTGGTGGATGCAATCACGCGAACATCCACAGTGATTGTTTGTTCGCTGCCCACAGGGATAAAACGTTGTTCTTCGAGCGTGCGCAGCACTTTCGATTGCGTCTTCAAACTCATGTCCCCAACTTCATCGAGAAACAGCGTTCCTTCGTTGGCTTTCTGAAACTTGCCTTCTTTGTCCGTGGCCGCTCCCGAAAACGATCCCTTGTGATGGCCGAACAATTCGCTTTCTATGAGATCTTCGGGAATGGCGGCACAATTTACCTCGACGAAGGTCTGATCCTTGCGCAGGCTTTGGGCATGAATAGCGTGTGCCACTAGCTCTTTCCCTGAGCCTGACTCGCCGTAGATCAAAACCCGGCCGTTGGTCGGGGCCATGAGTCCAATCTGCTGGCGCAGAGCCTTCATAGGAATGCTGTCGCCCACGATCGTGCTCCTGGCATGGAGCTGCTTCTTGAGATCGACATTTTCCCGCTCCAGCTTCTTCGATTCCATCGCGTTCTTGACCAGAATCAGAGTCTTGTCGAGGGAGAGAGGCTTTTCGAGAAAGTCGTAGGCGCCGAGTTTGGTGGCGCGGACAGCGGTTTCAATAGTGCCGTGGCCAGAAATCATGATCACTTCGGGCGGGTTGTCGAGTTGGCGAATCCTTTCCAGGGTTTCCAGGCCGTCGATGCCGGGCAGCCAGATGTCGAGCAACACCACATCAAAAGCGCCTTTGCGCAGGCGCTCCAGACAGGCTTCGCCGCTCTCCGCCGACGAAGCGGAGTATCCTTCATCGGTCAGTACGCCGGCCAACGAATCGCGGATTCCAGCTTCGTCGTCAACAATGAGGATGTTAGGCATGCTGAACATTTGCAGTGGCGATAACCATCTCTGAAACCACCGGCAGCTCTACAATGAACCGGGCGCCGACTGGCTGGTTTTCTTCAACGCGAATGGAGCCATGGTGCTCCTCGACGACGCGGCTCACAATCGCCAGGCCCAGTCCCGTGCCCCGCCTCTTAGTAGAAAAATACGGCAGGAAGAGCTTCTCTTTGAGTTCGTGGGTCACTCCATGACCGGTGTCCGCCACTGTGATTTCCACCACGTCGCGCGTCGCCACTAATGCGGTCGAAATTTCGATCTCACGGACGAGTGAATCCTGAAGCGCTTCGGCAGCGTTATCCACCAGGTTTGCTACCGCGCGTTTGATCGCTTCCGTATCCGCCATGACTTGGGGAAGATCCGGAGCCAGCGACCGGTGAAGGCTGATTCCATCCAGCCTTCCCTGGAACAGGGAAATCGCGCTCTCTATGATTTCGTTGATGTTTGCAGGCTGCGGGCTGGATGCGGGGAAACGTGCCAGTGTGGAAAACTCATCCACAAGCCGGCGGACGGTTTCCACCGCTCCCGCGATGGTTTGCGCGCACGAGCGGACAATTTCAAGCGACGCTGGGGTGGTTGAGCGTTCCAGGTGGCGAGTGATACGTTCTGCGGAAAGCGCAATGGGAGTGAGCGGATTCTTGATCTCATGAGCCACGCGCCGTGCCACCTCGCGCCATGCCGCCTGTTTCTGACCCTTCAATAGATCAGAAAGATCCTCGAACACAATTACGTATCCGGACCGTTCGCCCTGATGCCGCAATGTGGCCACGGTGATCGCAACGTTCAGTGAACTTCGCTGTAGTGGCATTTCCATCTGGCTGGTGGTCATGCCCATGCGATCAGCACGGCGCAGGAGTGGCTCGAAGTCTTCCAAAACCTCGCTTGGAAATATGTTAGCCATGGTCGCGCCCCGAAGCATCCGTGCTCCGCCGTGATGACCGTTGTCGGGCTGGAACATACGCAGCAACGCCTGGTTGGCGTGGGTCACGCGCCGGTCGGCGTCGAGCGAAAGTACTCCGGTCGGGATGCTTTCAAGAATGATTTCCATCTGCCGGCCGCGCTGTTCAAGTTCGGTGTTCGCCGCGCTCAAGTCACGGCTGGAAGCCTCGATCTGACGCCGGCTGACTTCCAGTTCTTCCGCCATGCGATTGAACGATCGAACCAGATCGCCGATTTCATCGGCCGCACTGACATCGACGCGGTAATCCAGCCTGCCCCGGGAGATTTCCTGAGTGGCTTCCGCCAATGCAGCCAGCGGGCGAGTTACCAGTTTGGACAAGAACAGCGCCAGCCAGGTGGTTACAAACAAAACCATCATGGTGAGCAGCAACAGAAGTCCCATGTAGGTTCGGCGAACCAATCGACGCTCACGAGCCAATTGAAAGTAACGCTGCTGGCTCGCTTCTACCTGGTGCACGGTCTGCGAGAATTGCGGAGGAAGCGGAATGGCGACCAGGATCAGTCCCGCATCCGCGACGACGGCGCTGCCCAGCGTGTAATCCGTTTGTTCCCAACTAAACTGCGCGGGACGGCCCGCGGCCGCCGCTTCCAGAGGCAACTTTGACTTCAGAAGTTGCCAGGCTGCAGGCAGGTTGACACTGGCCTCGGCCTCGCCATCCTGCACAGCCACTGCAAATCCACCTTGCAAGGTGAGCTCATGATTGCGAAATTCGTTGACTAGGCTGGAAAAACCGCGGCCGGAGAACGCGCGCTGCGTCTCTGGAGAAGCAGCGATAGCCTGCGCTTCAGTTCGCGCGTTCTTCGCCGCATAGCTTGCCAGCAGAGACGCCATGGCATGTGTGTCGGAACGTACCTCTTCCACCGGCGTAGAGAACCACTTGTCGATGGAGCGATTCATCAATCCATAGGCGAACCAATACATAACCATCACCGGCACGAAGGAGAGTAGGAGCGCTCCTACCACCATGCGGGTGCGAAACTTCGAGCCCAAGACTCCCAGTCGCCGCTCCGCAAACAGTTTCAGCAGGTTCCGGCCCAGGACGAATGTCAAGGCTGCGAACAGAAGAAAAATCAGCGCGGAAAGCGCCGCAAAGACGACGATCTCCTGATTGTTTCCTGGTTGCAGGAAGCGCAGATCGAAAGCGGTCTGCGACACCAGAATAACGAGCAGCAGAAACACCCCGATAGCCAGCAGAATGATGGCCTGCTTGCGGTTGGGGGCGTTCGATATTCGAGTTGGCGCGGGATGTGCCACGGGAATATTGTCGCCCACACCGTGAGGAGACGCCGCATTCTGTGACGGCAGGGACGTTGAAAATCATTATAGATGCAGAGCCAGACCTCGGCACACCTCGATCTCCGCGGCGAAGCCACTGGGGGGCAGTCAAGCGGTCCTTCATGACTCCGCGATAAATATCGGCTTGTCAAAGTCGGTCTCCGGGCCGCGCTTCGGCGGAGGACCTGCCTAACCATGAGGGAGGAAACTTCGTAAAGGGCACTGGTCACATTGGGCCTGTGTTTTTCGGCAATAATTCTTGCCTACGCCGACGATCAGACCATGCATTTCGTTGTAAACCTGCGCCGCAGCCGTGCGCCGGCTGGTGCTCATACGAGATGGAGGGTGGCCGGCGCCCCCGCTTGGCCGGTGTGCCGCCCCGGGTTCTCCAGATTCTGCGGTCAGGGCTTCCGCGGCGAGAGGATTTAATGCCCGTTCGAATAGTTGGCGGATGTCTTCATAGTCGGTTTTTTCTGGCAGAATGCCGTGCCGATCGAGAATGCGCCGGGTGTAGGCATCCACCACGAAAACAGGGTGATTTCCTGCATAGAGAAGAATGGAATCCGCAGTCTCGGGCCCTACGCCGTTCAGGCTCAGCAGTTCTTGGCGGAGCTTTGGAGTAGGTTGCGAGAACAATTTGCTAAGTGATCCGCCGTAATGCTGATCTAAGAAGGCTACAAAAGTCTTTAGTCGGCGAGCTTTCTGCCGAAAATACCCAGCGCAGCGAATTAGGCGTTCCAGCTCGGGCAGTGCTACGTGCCGAATTCCTTCTAGGTTAAGAAGACGCGCTGAGCGCAGACTCGACAGAGCGCTTTCTACGTTCGTCCAGGCTGTATTCTGGGTTAAATAAGCTCCGACAATCACCTCGAAACGCGTGCGCGCGGGCCACCAATGCTGGCATCCCCAGGCGGAAAACAGCATCCGGTAGTAGGCCTGAATCTGCTTTTCTTTTCTACCAAGCGGCACGGCAAGAAGTCCCCTCACCTTGAGTGTAACTCTCTCCCCCAGCATCGACTGGAGCGACCGGGTCAATGCGCAATTCTTACCGAAGTGCATGTACGTTAGCCCTCCCTTAGTGCGGCATCGCACGAAAAAGCGCATTTGGCGCGCTTTTTAGAAACGCACTCCTCGTCGACCGTGATTGTCCTCCAAGGCCAAGTACTAAAGTTACTGGTGCGGTAATCCCGTTGCGTTGACAATTTGTGTCAACGCGAAAGAGCGCTGCTCTCCTCTCCCCAGTAAAGGCAGCAGATCGCGCCTAATGCCAGTGGAGTCGTTCGCCATGGTTGCACCGCGTGGATAGGAGATCGACGTATGTCGCAACGGCTGGGTGACCTTCTCGTCAAAGAGAAGATCATTACCCCAGAACAGTTGGACCAAGCAAATAAGGTCCAGAAAGAAACCAAGTGTCGCCTGGGCTCCGCCCTGGTGAAGCTTGGCTTCCTCACGGACGAAGACGTCACCAACTTTCTCTCCCGTCAGTATGGCGTCCCAGCTATCAACCTTTCCTATTTTGAAATTGACCCCGCTGTAGTCAAGCTGATTCCCTTCGAAACCGCCAAACGTTACCAGATTCTTCCGCTGAGCCGGGTTGGCGCGTCGCTCACCATCGCCATGGTGGATCCCACCAATGTTTTTGCGATGGACGACATCAAGTTCATGACTGGCTTCAACATCGAGCCGGTCGTGGCTTCGGAAAGCTCGATTCAGGTGGGCATCGATAAGGCTTACGGAACCGCTAAAGACGAAGATCTCGAAACCGTAATGCAGTCCATGACGGAGCTGAACGATGCCGACGTGGAACTGCAGGCGGAAGAGACGCAGATGGAGTTGGCCGAACTGGAGAAGGCGGCCGATGAAGCTCCTGTCGTCAAGTTGGTGAACCTGGTACTCACCGATGCGGTTAAACGGGGCGCGAGCGACATTCACATGGAGCCGTACGAGAAAGAGTTCCGCGTGCGGTTCCGCATTGACGGCGTGCTTCAGGCCATCATGTCACCGCCGCTGAAGCTGAGGGACGCGATCATTTCACGCCTGAAAATCATGTCCAAGCTGGACATCAGCGAAAAGCGTCTGCCGCAAGACGGTCGCATCATGCTCAAGATGAATATCGGCGGCCGCAAGAAGCAGCTCGACTTTCGTGTCAGTACGCTTCCTACTCTCTGGGGCGAAAAGATCGTGCTGCGGTTGCTCGACAAAGAGAATCTCCGCCTGGACATGACCAAACTTGGCTTCGAGCCTGAGTCACTGGTCAAGTTTGAAAAGGCAATTCTCAAACCCTACGGGATGGTGCTGGTCACGGGGCCCACAGGATCCGGAAAGACGAACACCTTGTACTCTTCGATTTCGCGCCTGAATCAGCCCGACACCAACATTATGACTGCGGAAGATCCGGTTGAGTTCCAGTTGCAAGGCGTCAACCAAGTGCAGATGAAGGAACAGATTGGCCTGAACTTCGCGGCCGCCCTGCGCTCCTTTCTGCGGCAAGATCCGAACATCATTCTGGTCGGCGAGATTCGTGACTTCGAGACTGCGGAAATTGCCATCAAAGCAGCGCTCACCGGCCACCTGGTGCTGTCCACGCTACACACCAACGGCGCTCCCGAGACCATCACGCGTTTGATGAATATGGGCATCGAGCCATTCCTGGTGGCCACGTCGGTTCACCTCATCTGCGCTCAGCGGCTCATACGCCGCATTTGCAAAGACTGCATCGAGACGGTGGAAGTGCCTGTTCAAACGCTGATTGAAGAAGGCTTCACGCCGGAGGAGGCCAAGACCATCAAGATTCAAAAAGGCAAAGGCTGTGGTGTGTGTAACAACACAGGTTACAAAGGCCGCTGCGGCTTGTACGAAGTCATGGAAGTCGACGACGAAATCAGGGAACTCGTGTTGGTAGGAGCATCGGCTGTGGAATTGAAGAAGAAAGCAATCGAGCGAGGCATGATCACGCTGCGGCGCAGCGGATTAATCAAGGTGGCTGCCGGCATGACTACTCTCGAAGAAGTGGCCCGCGAAACCATTCACTAAGAAGTTGCGGCAAGGAAAGAGGAAAAACCGTTATGGCGCTTTCGTTAAGTGATCTGCTCAAGAGAATGCTGGAGATGGGAGGCAGCGATCTCCACATCACCACTAACTCACCGCCGCAAATTCGTGTTCATGGCCACCTGGTTCCTCTCGACCTGCCGCAGATGACTCCGGCCGAGACCAAGCAATTGGCCTATAGCGTCATGACCGATTCCCAGAAGCATCGGTTCGAGGAAAGTCTCGAACTGGATTTCTCCTTCGGATTGAAGGGACTGGCCCGCTTCCGCGCCAATGTGTTCAATCAGAGGGGCGCCACCGCCGCAGTTTTCCGTCTGATTCCGTTCGAAATCAAGTCTTTCAACCAACTTGGCCTGCCGCCAGTCGTGAGCAAGCTTTGCGACAAGCCGCGCGGACTGGTGCTGGTGACGGGACCGACGGGCTCGGGCAAATCGACAACCCTGGCCGCCATGATCGACAAGATCAACAGCGAACGACATGACCACATCCTCACCATTGAGGACCCGATTGAATTCGTTCACATGAATAAGAACTGCGTGGTCAATCAGCGCGAACTGCACGCCGACACCAAGAGCTTTACCGACGCGCTGCGCGCCGCGCTCCGTGAAGATCCGGATGTGGTGCTGATTGGCGAAATGCGTGATCTCGAAACTATCGAGTCGGCGCTGCGTATCGCTGAGACCGGCCACTTGACCTTCGGGACGCTGCATACCAATTCTGCATCGTCCACGATCAACCGAATCATTGACGTTTTCCCAGCACACCAGCAGCCGCAAATTCGCGCGCAGTTATCGCTGGTGTTGGAAGGGATCATGTGTCAGACCCTGCTGCCCAAGATCGATGGCAAGGGCCGCGCCATGATTATGGAAATCATGACCCCCAACGCTGCCATCCGAAACCTGATCCGCGAAGACAAAATCCATCAGATTTATTCCTCCATGCAATCTGGGCAGGAGAAGTTCGGCATGCAGACATTCAACCAGGCGCTGGCAACCGCTTATTTCCAGAAGCAGATCTCGCTGGAAGTTGCGATGCAGCGCTCCAGCAACCAGGATGAGTTGCAGGAAATGATCAACCGTGGGGCAGGGCTGTTGAATAAGCCCACCACACTCGGGACAACCCTAGCCCGAGGGGCAGCGCCTTCGAAACGCTAGGGTGAGGCATAGACAGTCATAGGGCTCGTCCCGCGGGTGGCGGCAGGATGAGCGTGAAGAGAAACCAGCCGCGAAGGATTTCGACAGACAAGTCGCACAGTGAGGAGAGGTCAAAACCATGCCAGTTTTCACATTTTCGGGCAAAGATGCCGGCGGACAAAAAGTTGCCGGGGAGCGAATGGCGGCAAATAAACAGGTGCTGGCGCAGCAGTTGCGGCGCGAGCGCATCACGCCGGGTGCGATCCGGGAAAAGGGCAAGGAATTCGCCATGCCCACATTCGGCTCGGGCAAAGTCAAGACCAAGGAAATCGCGATTTTCTTCCGCCAGTTCTCGGTCATGATCGATGCCGGTCTGCCACTCGTGCAGTGTCTGGAGATTCTCGCTGCCAACCAGGAGAACCAATCATTCCAGAAGACCCTCAACGGAGTACGCACCACGGTGGAAGGCGGCGCTACTCTGGCCAACGCCATGCGCCAATATCCCAAGGTATTCGACGATCTGACCACCAACATGATGGAGGCGGGAGAGACCGGCGGTATTCTCGACGTTATATTGCAGCGTCTTGCCACCTACGTTGAGAAAGCCGTCCGCCTGCGGGCCGCGGTCAAGTCGGCGCTGATCTATCCAGTCGCAGTCGTGAGCATGGCAGTATTAATCGTGGGCGCACTGCTCAAATGGGTGGTGCCGATCTTTGCAAACCTGTTTGCCGGCCTGGGAGTATCCCTGCCCTTACCCACGCGCATCGTCATGGGCCTGAGCGCATTCGTGCAAAGCTTTTGGTGGCTCTTTCTCGTCGGTGGAGGGGGTGCAGTGTTTGGTGTTAAGCAGATGCGTAAGCATCCGCGGGGACGCTATTACTTCGATAAGATGCTGCTCCATCTTCCCGTCATGGGTTCGTTATTGCGCAAGATCGCGGTTGGGCGTTTTACACGTACTCTCGGCACCCTGATTACATCTGGCGTTCCCATCCTGGAAGGGTTGTCTATCACAGCCAAGACTTCCGGCAACGCAGTGCTGGAAGAGGCTCTGATGAAGGTGCGCAAGGCCATTGAAGAGGGACGCACTATCGTTGATCCGCTCAGAGAGTGTGGTGTATTCCCCAACATGGTGACGCAGATGATCGGAGTCGGCGAAGCTACGGGCGCCATGGATTCCATGCTCCAGAAGATCGCCGACTTCTACGAGGAGGAAGTGGACGCGGCCACCCGAGACATGCTGGCCATGCTGGAACCGGTCATCATCGCCTTGCTGGGCGTCAGTGTGGGCGGCATTGTGATTTCGCTCTACATGCCGCTGTTTGCCATGATCGCAAAACTGGCGGGCTAGAGGAAGCGAAACCTCCGCAGACCGGGTCGCTTGGGCGAGCCGGTCTGCTCAACATATCGGACTCGCTACTTCGCCGGGCTGGCAAACAAAACGGCGGGATGAGAGCGGAATAGCCCGTTTTGAGTTTTCACTAGGATGGCAATGCAATCGACCTTCGACGAGCGGAATTGGTTGACCTGGCTGGTCAAGGTTCGAATTCTTATACTGACATTCCTGCTCGGTCTGGAGTTGCTGGTCGCACACTTCACGCCGACTCCACTACCCCTGCGACTGTTCACCGGCACGATTCTGTTGTGGTACACGCTGTCGCTTTTTTACTTCCTTCTGCTTTCCTTCTGGCAGGAGCACCGGCTACAGGCGTCATTGCAAGTTCTTACCGACCTTGCTCTGGTCAGCCTGGTGGTGCACGAGACCGGAGGCTGGGATAGTTCGCTGAATTGTCTTTATCCCCTGGTCATTATCGTTGCCAGCGTCCTGTTGCCGCGAGTATGGGCGCATTTGGTCGCGGCGCTGGCTTTCATCCTTTACGGCACAGTTCTTGAGCTCAATTACTATGGCCTCGTCCATTCTTATTGCACTACACATCCAGAACTGAAGGCGTTGCAAGCGATCATCTTCGTTAACCTGTTTGCCTTCCTCGCCGTGGCTTATCTTGCTGGCCTGCTGGCCGCTAAGCTGCGGCAAGTGCGGGTCGAACTCAAGGACGCCAGCGGGGCGTTGGAAAACCTTCAAGCCCTGCATGAAAACATTATTCACTCCATCAGCAGCGGACTCATTACTACTGGCCTCGACGGCCGCATTACTCTGGTCAATAGCGCCGCGCAAAAACTTCTCGAGCGTTTTCGTAGCGAGCGGCTGCTTGGTACTCCCGTCAGCAAACTTTTCCTGGATGCATTACCCAACATGGAATCAGAGCGGCCGCACGCTGAAGTTCGGCTTGATGCGCCAGGCGGCTACCGCAAGACGTTTCGGGTCAGAGTCGCCACTTTGACCGTGCCGGGTCGGGGAGTCTTGGGCTATGTCTACGCGCTCGACGACTTAACCGAGATCCGGCGTCTGGAGCGGGAAGTTCGCATGCAAGACCGTCTGGCTGCCGTAGGACGCCTGGCGGCGGCTATTGCGCATGAAATCCGCAATCCACTGACTTCCATTGCAGGATCCGTCAGTATGCTTTCGGCGGTGCCGGAGATGAGCGAGGAGCACAGAAAACTGCTCGAAATTGTGACCCGCGAATCTCAGAGGTTGAACAATATCATCACCGACTTCCTGGCTTACTCCCGCGGCAAGCAATATCACTTCGATAAAGTCGACTTGCTGCCGCTAGTGGAGGACACTCTCACCCTGATGCAGCACCGCATGACCGCGGAGAACACCGGCATCTCCATAGAACGTCACTTTGCGGTTCGCGAAGCCTGGGTGCTGGCTGATGGTGACAAGATCAAGCAAGTGTTTTGGAACTTTTGCGAAAATGCGGTGCGCGCCATGCCAAGCGGAGGCACGTTCACTGTGGGTATCGAGCCGCTGGGAGCCGACTGGGAGCTTAGTTTTGCCGATAGCGGAACCGGTATGAGCCGGCAGCAGATAGAAAAGATCTTCGAGCCATTCCAATCGAACTTTGAGGGCGGTACCGGGCTGGGCCTGGCCATTGTGTACCAGATTGTGCAGGCGCATGAAGGCAAGGTGTGGGCGCGATCGAGGCAAGGTCAGGGAACGGCTCTCGTTCTGAAACTGCGGCGCTTGGAGACAGAGAGAACGTTCTCCCAAAGGCGGAGCAACGTCGCTGGGCGCGAGCCGCAAACCGGTCTGCCCGCGGAACCGGCGTCCGTTGCCGCACTCGGGAGAGCTCGTGGCTAATATCCTGGTCTGCGACGACGAGCGCTCCATCTGCGAAATGCTTGACATCGCACTGCGCCGCGATGGTCACCGTGTCGAAACCGCGCAATCCGGTCAGGCGGCGAAAAACAAGATTGACGGCGCCCTTTACGACGTCATCGTCACCGACATTAAGATGCCCAATATTGATGGCATCGAGGTGCTTCGCCATGCCCACCGCATATCGCCCGATTCGGCCGTCATCCTGATTACCGCCGTAGAGGACTATGAAGCCGCGGTTGAAGCGGTCAAAGCCGGAGGCGCCACCGATTACATTCGTAAAAGTCCCGGGCTGGTTGACGAGATCAAACTGGCGATCAATCGCGCCCTCGAGAAACTTGTTCTGAGCACGCAGAATTTTGCCTTGCGCCGGGATGCCGCGACTCGGAACTCATTGGATAACATCATCGGCTCCAGTACGGCCATAGAGAAACTCAAGCAAACCGTCCGTACCGTCGCATCGACAGCTAGCACCGTCCTCATTCATGGCGAAAGCGGAACCGGTAAGGAGCTTGTGGCGCGCGCGGTTCACGTCTGCTCGCCACGCGCTACGGAACCGTTCGTGTCGGTAAACTGCGGAGCCTTTCCCGAAACGTTGCTCGAAAGCGAACTGTTCGGCTATTTGAAAGGCGCTTTTACCGGCGCTAACCAAAACAAGCGCGGACTGTTTGAAGTGGCCGGCGGGGGCACCATTTTCTTGGATGAGATCAGCGAAATGACATCGACCATGCAGGTAAAACTGTTGCGCGTATTGCAGGAGCGGACGGTTCGTCCTGTGGGGAGTACCAGTGAAATCTCGATTGACGTGCGCGTCATCGCCGCCACCAACCGCGATCTCGATAAGGCGGTAGCTGAGAACGTTTTCCGCGAAGATCTGTATTACCGGCTCAACGTAATCCCTATCCTCGTGCCTCCTCTTCGTGAACGGCCAGAGGACATTCCTTTGCTGGCGAATCACTTCCTCAAGAAATATGCGAGTGCCGCTGGGCGAAGCATTCTGCGTGTCCACAAAGAATCGCTCAACTCCCTGTGCGGTTATGAGTGGCCCGGCAATGTCCGCCAATTGGAAAATACGGTGGAACGTGCGGTTGCTCTGGAGACAATGGACGAACTGCACGTCGAATTGCCGGTCGAACGCCCTAAGGCCCGGGCTGCCGCGGCTGCATCTGGCCAGCCCGGTTTGACGGAGAACGGGTCAGACTCGATCCTTCCTGAAGGCGTAGGCATGGAAACCTACGTTGCGGGAATCGAGCGAGCGCTGCTGCAAAATGCGCTGAATCAGTCCAACGGAGTGCAAACCAAAGCTGCCGACCTGCTCGATATTTCCTACCGCTCTTTCCGCCACCTGATGAAGAAGTACGAGCTGTAGCTTTTGGTTTCTAGCCCTTAGCTTTTAGCTACCAACCCTTCCTGCACGGTCTCGAATGACACATCTGACTACGCAAAAATCCGCTTCAAAAAGCCAAGAACGAAAAACCAAGAATCAGAAGCTTGAAGCCTAAGAGCTATTCCCCTTCAACTGCTGCTTCCATCCCAGAATCCTGGCCTTATTGCCCTCAGCCTCAGCCTCGGGAATCATGCCCTTCTTCTGATAAAGCACCGATAAGCTGGTATGTGCCAGCACGTCGTCAGGATCGAGTTCAGCAATGCGCTGGGACACCGCAATAGCCTCATCGTAGCGCTGCAAGTCCTGGAGGGCGCGTGCCAGCCCGTGCATCGCCTCGGTGAACGTAGGATCGGCAGCCAGCGATTCCTGATACGCGGCTACAGCCTTTTCTAGGTGCCCATCACCCATCAGGTCCAGCGCCGTATAGTAGTGGTCTTCAGCTTTCTGGCGGGCGTTTGGGTCAGGCATATGAGGAAGATCCCTGGCGGAGACTGGATTCTAACACGCAACGCGGCCACAGCCGCGATAGCTGGTTGCCACGCCAGTCGAGACTTCAACCCCGGCATGAAAACTTCCGGCAATGTAAATGCGCCGAAGGTAAGGCCGGAATCCGGAATCGGCGAAGTCCTATTTTTCTTCGTGCCGCTTGTCATTTCCGTTTATGATGGTGTTCCAGTCACATCGTCATGCGCTACCCTGTCCGTTTTCTCTGGAACGCGACCAAAGGCCACCGGCTGGCGCCCTGGCGAAGTCCTTACCTCTTGTGGCGCATCGAGACCTATTGCGGAGTCAAGATGACGCAGATCGGCTTCCTGGAGTTTTGGGAATTCATGTGGCGGGAACGCGGCAATCTCTGGCGCTTTCTCAAATGGACAGGTGAGATGGAGCGGTACGTCCATCCCAAACCCAACAGATCTTAAGCAAAGCTCATTCCGGCGGACGGGGACCAAAAACAAGCCCGCCGTTGCTTTCTGGCGACCGGCCGAGATAATCTTCCACGCTAGATTCTTGTGAACTTCCCCGTTTAAATCCCCGACGCAAAAGCCTTCTCTGTCTCGCGAGTGATACGCGGCTTTTCTCCTAGGGTTACTGATCAGCTTAGGATGCTTTGTTGCTGCGATATTCTTGGGCTCACCCGGAAGACAGTCATGGAGATCCACTTCTCAACGCCGCAGCATTGGCTGTCGTGGGGATGGTCGCTCTGCGGAGCGATGACCAGTCTGGATTGGCAAGAGGGGCGGTGACGGCTTTCGCACTGGTGTTTTTATAAACGCAATTTGCGCTGTTAGCTTCCTTGGAAGGTAGGGGAGGTTCCTAAAACTCAAGCGCCTTTGCCCGCCGCTGCGGCCTCTCCCAACACGACGTTCACGTCGCTGCCTTTTCCTGCGGCCGCGAGCTGTGCGGCGGCTCCGCGATTGGCTGCGATTTCAAGAAAGCCCATGCTTCCGAGGATGCCGAAAACCTCTCCCGGAGCGCCACCGGCGTAGATTTGCCTGATCTCGGTAATCTCGCAGTTGCCGACTGCGATCTTGAACGGCGCGGGCTGAGCTTCGAACAGCTTGGGAGCATCCGCGGGTGTGATATTCGTAATCAAGTTTCCAAAGCGATCAGTCTTTAGCACCACGCCGCGGAGAGTGTTCTCCGAAATCTTCTTGGGACGCGGCGCTGAGAAGCGCGCAAAGTCTTCAATCTCTTCTCCGAACTTCTCCGTATCCACCATTTTTGCCAGGTAGGCACCCACCGGAGCGAAAATGTCCCGACCGTGGAAGGTGTTGCTCACGGGCTGTAAAAAGTAGTGGTCAGAAGTAACGTGGCGCACGTGCATCCGTTCCTCACGCGCATAAACCAGGGATAGCACGCCATTGTCTGGCGCTACAAAATGGTGGCCGTCGCTCGACGCAATGATCGGCCGCCTTGCAGTACCCACGCCCGGGTCGACCACAACCACGTGTACGGTCCCGGTAGGGAAGTAGGAATAGGCTTGCGAGACGGTGAGCGCTCCATCGAGCACATCAAAGGCCTGAACCGAGTGGCTGATATCGACGATCGCGGCATCGGGCGCAATATTTAGGATGACGCCCTTCATGGTGCCAACGAAGTGATCGTTAATCCCGAAATCAGTGGTCAGTGTGATGATCGGACGTTGTGGCAAGCTTCCCTCACTAAGAAAAAGGCAAAATACTCCCTACGAATGTGAAGTTAATTTGTGGGGGAGCGCGGCGTCAAGGCACGGTGGTAATGATCGAGGGTATTGACATCGAGTTTAATCTTTGGGGGATAACCTCAAGCGCAACGTGGAATGTTCGACGGAATGAGTCTATTCTGTGCAGCGATGGCCGACATACTACCTAGATGTTTAAAGCGCTTTCCCGTCTGTAAGAACGCCAACAAGACGATCGCCGCTTTGAAGCGATTGGGCTAAGGGTGCGGGTCCGCAAGCGCCTGCTAGCGGCGTTCTCAATGAATTCCAGACGCAATCGGGTTTGCACTGATTCTGATTTCGGGTAGCCGAGGATCGAGACTCGGCGCTCGTCTATTCGTATCGCAATGCCTCGATCGGATTCAGCTTGGCCGCCTTGAGTGCCGGGAAGAATCCGGAAACGATGCCCACGAGCGAAAGAATCACAAAGGAAACAGTCATCACACTCGCCGAGGCATGCAGGAAAATGGCTCCTTCGTGATTCGCCGTCTTGTAGAACTCGTCATACAGCGGCATGGGCGGGATCGCCCATGTGAGCAGCACCGCTACCGCCATACCGATCAATCCTCCGGCGAAGGTTAAAACCAGCGCTTCCAACAGAAACTGCACAAGAATGTGCCGTGGACGTGCTCCCAGAGCCTTACGTAGGCCAATCTCACGCGTACGTTCCGTGACCGAGACCAGCATGATATTCATCACGCCAACGCCGCCCACGGCCAAGGTTACGGCCCCAATCAATCCGAGCACCGCCTGCAGGCCTAATGAGAAGCCGTTAATCATGGCCCTGTCTTCGATCGTGTCCCATTCCGGCGTGGCTTTGTCGTCCTTGGGATCGAAGTGGTGCCGCCTTGCAATTACCTCGCGCACCGCCGCCAAAGATTTTTTGTTCAATTCTGGCGCTGTGGGTTGGAAGATGATCTCGTCCGGATCACGAAGATTTTTCAGGTCGCGCATGAGTCCGAAGGGAATGAAGCCATTGTCATTGTCCGGGCCGTTGTACATCGAGTCCTGGATTTTGTTGCGCATGGTGCCAATGACCTCGAAATCCAGTCCGCCGATGCTCACGTGCTGGCCTACTCCGGGCGCGCCCTGAAACATTTTTTTTGCCGCCTCATAACCGAGGATCACAACGCGCCGGTGGTCGGCGAAGTCTCCTTCGTCAAAATAGCGGCCATCTTCGAGCGTGAGTTTGCGCATTTGCCCGTAGGGCATTTCCACGCCGCGCACCTGGATCGTCACCACACGTGTGCCCAGCTTGAACCCAAAATCGCGGTCGATCTCCGCGCTTACCGCACGCACAATGGGAACTTCGTCGCGGATTGCCTCGACATCTTCATATTCGTAATTGACCTTCTTGCCTGCGCGCTGCCCACCGGCCTGCATACTCGTCTGGCCCGGCCACAGCACGATCACATTGTTTCCCATGTTGAGGAAGGCATGCAGGACGCTACCGCCCAGCCCCTGCCCGTAGGCCAGAAGCAGCACTACCGATGCCAGTCCCCACACGATGCCCAGCATCGTGAGTGTCGAGCGCAGCCGGTCGCGCATCAACGCCTGCCAACCCTGCGAGATGAGTTCTTTCAAGAACATGGTTGCGAGAGATGCCTTTTTCCTAAAGCAGTTTGTCGGGCGAGCAGTGGTCAGTGGCCAGTGGTCAGTGGCAAGAAGACCAAGCGTCTGACCACCAACCACCAACCACTGCTTCCTACTGGATATGAATATCTCCCGACCCGGTGTGCACCTTGAGCACGGGGCCTCCGCCGCGTACTTGGCCGTGGATCGATTTCCTCGTCTCCTGCACGCGCCCGTGTACCGTCATCGTGATGGGCGCGTCAATATCGAGCGTGCCGGAACTGGTGGAAAGATCGGCCTCGAAAGCGGAGTTGCTGGGCAGCCGCACACGCACGTTGCCAGAGCCTGTCCGAATCTCCCAAGAGCCGGTTTGCGTACCTTCGGCTGTGATGTCCCCACTGCCGGTCTCGCCGCGAAATGTGCCATTCAAGCCACGGGCCGTGATGTTTCCTGATCCGGTATGCAGGTCAACATCGCCGGAGCCAGTCTCCTCCAACTCGACGTCGCCACTACCCGTTCCTCCGCGCACTGGCCCAGAGATCTCGTGGCCACGCAGATTCCCCGAACCGGTTTGAATGCGAATATCGCCGGTAAGACGTGAAAGTCGCATGTCTCCCGATCCGCTTTGCAGATCGGCGTTACCCTGAACACCTTCAATCGTCTGGTCCCCTGAGCCGGTGTGGGCGCGCACAGCGGTTTCTGCAGGCACCGTAATTTCGTAATCCACGGAAAGGTTGCGCACATTCACATAGTCGATGTGAATGCTGTTGCCTTGCTGGCGCAACGGCGGGTTCTGTTCGATCTCATGCACTTCCCCCACCCTCCTGTCTCCTCCGAAAAGCCAGTGATCGCCGACAAAGATTTTTCCGCGCACCGAGACCGTTCCCGCGGGGCCGCTGCGCACGCTGATGTTTCCGGAGCGAGTTTGCACTTCCAGGTTTACCGGACCGCTCACCTGAAACGTCCTTGCAAAAGTCCCTTGCGGCGTGGACGCGAGAGCCAGGGTGCAGGCGAAAAGCATGACCAGCGCGATCGCGGACGACCGGGCCGTCAAGCAGGAAGAGGAAAATCTCGAGCTCGGATGGCTATTCATATCGTAGAGACTCCACAGGTGTCATTTCTGCGGCACGCTGGGCTGGATACACGCCCGCCGTTACCGTAATCAAGGAAAGTGTCAGAATCGAAACCACGATCGAAATCGGAGAAACAATCGGATGCGGCACGAAATCGGGTAAAGGCAGAGCGCCCATGGCGATACAGGTCCCCATTCCGAAGCTGAGGCCAAGAAGCCCGCTGACCACGGTCAAAATCGCGGACTCCGCGAAAAACTGACGCACAATGTCTCGCCTGGTCGCGCCCATCGCTTTGCGCGTGCCAATCTCCCGCGTGCGTTCGGTCACCGACACCAGCATGATGTTCATGACGCCGATTCCTCCCAGGCAAAGCGTGACCACGGCTACGCAGCCAAAAAAAATAGTCACCACGCCGAAGATCTTCTCCAGCATCTTGGCGCCGTTCATGGTGTCCCAGATGAAAACCGCATCCTTGTCGATGGCGTCGAAGTGATGCACCCGCGCGAGCGCTCTGCGAACCTGCAGAACCGCCGCTTCGTGATCTTCCGGGTCACCGACTTCAAAAACAATGTCATCGAGCCACCCCCGCGTGATTCCGGCTCCAGGCTTGGTGGGCGGAGGGAAATCCCGCGACACTGCTGAGTACGGAGCAAAAAGATAGTCATTATCAGGTCCGCTGTAGTTCGAGTTCTGCTTCTTTTCCTGCAAAACTCCGACGACGGTATAAGGCACGCTCTTGACCAGTACTGGCGCACCGACGGCCGGTTGTCCGGGGAACAATTGGCGATAGGCTTTCGATCCCAACACCAGGACGCGCCGGCCTTCGCGCTCGTCATCATCTGTAATCAGGCGGCCTTCCGCCAGCAGCAACGAACGGAAATCCTGATACGAAGGCCACATCCCGACCAGGCCGCGACCCGCTGAATTGAACTGGCTTACTTCAGGAATACTTCGACGTAACTCCGGGCTGACGTTCTTCACGAGATAACATTCGTTCTGGATCAGATGAGCATCATCAACGTTGAGCTGGATCTCCCGTCCCGCTGCGCGTCCGCCAACCTGCGAACTGGTGCGCCCTCCCCAAACGATCACGAGGTCCTTACCCAGAGTCTCCAGGTGCTTTTTCTGGTCCACGCTGAAACCAAGCCCCAGCCCTACCAGAAGAATTACCGATGCGATTCCCCACACGATTCCGAACATCGTCAGGAAAGTGCGCATCTTGTGCGCGCGGAACGTAGCTAACGCCTGGCGCAGGATTTCGAGCAGAGTCATACCTTGATCTCAGGAAACGATGCCGGAAAACGCCTCTTAGAACTTGGGGCACGGATCTGCGACCCGCGCCCCAACCTTACCCGGGTCTCGCGTTCGAGCCCGACAACGACTGTTTACTGCAGTACCACCTGATCGCCTTCCTTCAAACCGCTAAGCACTTCAGTCTTCGCGCCGTTCGAGATCCCAATATTGACCGAGACTTTGTTCTTGCCCTCTTTGCCCTTCGGATCGGGAATTTCGACCGACGCCTTCTTGTCTTTATCGTAAATAATGGCGCCTTCTGGAATCTGGAGCACGCTCTTGTGCTCGTCCAGAATAATCTCAGCGTTCGCGGTCATCTCAGCCTTCAATTCGCCGCCGGGATTGTTGATGGAGACGCGCACTTCAAATGTGGTGACGTTGTCCTTCTCTACCCCCATGGGCGAAATCTTCGTGACCTTGCCCTGGAAGGTCTTGTCCTTGAAGGATTCCACTTTGATCCGCGCCGGTTGTCCCAGATAAACCTTGCCAATATCGCTCTCGTCCACTTTGCCCTTTACATAAACTTCGCTGGTATCGCCCAGCGTCATCACCAGTGTGGCCGAGGAACCCAGAACCAGAATCGAGCTGACCGCGTCGCCCATTTGCACATCGCGCGAGAGCACAATTCCATCAATCGGCGAAACCACATCGGTGTAGCTGAGCTGCTCCTCGAGTTGCTTCAGGTTGGCTTGATCCTGCGCGACCTGGGCTCCCGACTGTGCGATCTTTGCCTTTAATACCGTCATCTGCGCCTTGGCCACGTTCTGCTTGTTGAGCGACATCTCGTAGTTCTTTTCGGCATCATCCAACGCCGAGGCGGATACGACTCCGTCCTTGGCCATCCCCAGGGCACGATCGTAGGCGCGCTTCAATAGCGGCACATCCGGTCCTTCCGCATCGACCTTCGCGCGCTCGTAGTCAGCCTGTGAACCTTTCAGATTGGCCTGGGCTGCCTCAAGCGCTGCTTTCGACTGCTCCACCTGCGCCTCAATTTCTACCTTGTCGAGCTGCACCAGGAGCTGTCCCTTTTTCACGCGGTCGCCGTAATCCACCAGCAGTCTCTTCACAATGCCACTAGCCTTGGATTTCACTTCGACTTTGATGATTGGCGTAACTTTGCCCGTAGCTACCACGCTCTTGGCCAGGTCGCCCTTCTCTACCTTCGCTAGCTTCGACGGGTCAATCTTGGTGCCGCCACGGGTGGCAGCAAACACACCAATAGCAATCAGCAAGACCAAACCCAGCCCAATGCCACCGTAGATGTATAGTTTGCGACGCTTTTTCTTATTATTCCCGTTTCCGTTCACAATCGCCTCCTGAAGCGCGCTGGAGATTGGCAGCTGTTGTGGGCGTGCCCTCATTGCTTACGTACGCAGCCAGCCCCACGTTTGTTCCTGAGATTGGTTAGACGGTATCGCAGACATCCGTCGCTTCACTTAAGCTGATCGTTTAGACCGTGATACGTGATAAAGGGTAGCGGGCGGAGATGAATTTTCTGACGCAGCGAACAGCGCTGTTTATGATTTTAGCCCACCCTTAGCTCTCCTGAGAGTCCGCCATGAGCGCGCGATCCAACCTGCCCGATGGGAACCGAGAGCGTCGCATAGCCCTTTGGAATGTTAGAATTACGTTTCCATGATCGCCTTTGTGCTGCTCCGGGTCTTGTTGATCCTTCTCCTGGTGGCAGCCAATGCCTTTTTCGCAGCCGCCGAATTCTCACTAGTGAGCGTCCGCGACACCCGCATCCAGCAGCTCATCGCATCCGGACGCGTTGGCGCGCGCATCGTTCAGCGTCTCCACCAGAAGCTGGATGAGGTCGTAAACGGCGTCCAGGTTGGCATCACGATGGTCAGCCTGACCCTGGGCTGGATCGGCGAACCCATGGTGGCCCGGCTGGTGGAAGGCTTCCAGTTTGTCCACAAGGTTCCGCACGCGGCCGTCTACGCCCACAGCATTGCGATCGTGATCGCCTTCAGTTTAATCACCTACCTGCACGTGCTCCTCGGCGAGCTCGTGCCAAAAACGCTGGCGTTGCAGCGCGCCGAGCAGATCGCTCTTGCTGTCGCCGCGCCCATGGAAGCTTTTCTCACTATCACTCGTCCTTTTCTTTTCTTCATGCGGAAGTCCGGCGGCCTGGTTCTGCGCCTTTTTGGCGCTCAAGAGTCCCGCCGTCGCGGCGCCGTACACTCACCCGACGAACTCAAGCTGATTGTTACCGCCAGCCGCCAGTTCGGACAGATTCCTGAATTTCAGGAAGAGATGATTCACAACGCCATTGAACTGGACAGCATTACTGTTCGCGAAGTCATGGTCGCCCGCCCTGACATTTTCTCTTTGCCCGCTGACCTCAGCCTCGATGAGGCGCTGACTCGTGTTATCGAAGGCCAACACTCACGCATCCCGATTTACGACCCGCAGCGCGGGCCGGAGCACATTGTCGGCGTTCTCTACTACAAAGATTTAATGCGGTGGGTGCGGCTGCGGCTCACCAACGTGGGCCTGCCTGTAGCCCAACGCATCTCGCGCATGACAATCGGCCAGATTGTGCACGATGTCCTGGTCGTTCCCGAAACCAAGGTGATCGCTGAATTATTGGCCGAGTTTAAGAAACGGCGTCGCCACCTTGCGGTTGTGGTCGACGAGTTCGGCTCGACCGCCGGCGTCGTCACCGTCGAAGACATCCTCGAGCAATTGGTAGGAAATATCGAAGACGAGTTTGACGTTGCCCCGCCCGAACCAGCGCTGGAAGACGAATCGGTGATGGTGCTCGAAGGCTCAGTCAACATTCGAGATCTCGAAGCCCAGTACGGCCTGGCTCTTCCTCGGGATGCTGGCTTTGAAACTCTGGGTGGATTCATTCTCGCCCATCTGCAAAGGATTCCCAGCCGGGGTGATACCTTCGAATACGAAGGCCATCGTTATACAGTCGCAGAAATAGAAGGCCACCGCATCGCCAGAGTGAAGATTGAGAAAACGGGAAACATCGAGGCCGGAGCTGAGTCCGCAAAGCACGCGGGAGACTGACAGCTAACTCTGCGATAGGAAAAATTTCCTGCTGCGCTTGCCTTGGGGTGGCGCAGAGCTTCAGCGCAGCGGTAACCGCTGAGTTTGGCTTTAGCCGCCGAAGGTGCGCATCGACTGCGAGCAGATGGTGCGGGAGAGTCGGGAGGCACAAATTTACGATTGCTATCAGGGCACGACCTCAGTCGTGCCGAAAAGGAGCCTTTTTAACCAGCGGTTTCGGCCGCTGAGGTTCGGAGATTTGACTGAGAACTCGCCACTAAGCACTAATCACTGACCTCATGCTCCGCCAGCTCCTCCAACGCGTCCTCTACACCCTGCCTGTCATCTGGTTAGTCGTCTCCCTCGTCTTTCTTCTAATCCACCTCGTCCCCGGAGACCCCATCCAGCAGATGCTCGGCGAAGGAGCGCCACCCGCCGATATCCAGGCCACTCGCCACACCTATGGCCTCGACAGGCCACTAGTCGAGCAATACATCCGTTACTGGAAGGGCGTCCTTCACGGTGACCTTGGACCGTCGTTCCGCTACAACCAGACGGTTACGCATCTCATGGCTCAGCGTTACCCCTATACCATGGCACTGACGCTGGCGTCACTGTTCATCGCAATCATTCTTTCGTTTCCAGCCGGCGTATATTCCGCACAGCATCCCAATCGTTGGCAGGACCGCCTGATTTCTGTCGTCAGCCTTTTTGGGTTGTCGTTTCCCAACATCGCACTTGGCCCGATCCTCATAATTCTTTGTGCCATTGAGCTGGGGTGGTTGCCGGTTTCCGGTTCTGCCGGCGTCGAGTATCTGGTGCTGCCCGCCATCACCATGGGCGGATCCATGGCCGCCATCCTCACCCGCATGGTGCGCACGTCCATGCTCGAAGAGTTGAGCCAGGACTACATCCGCACCGCCCGCGCCAAAGGCCTGCCCGAGCGCACCGTCGTCTACCGCCATGCCCTACGCAACGCCATGATTCCCGTGATCACCGTACTCGGCCTGCAATTCGGCGCGCTGCTAGCCGGCGCCATCGTCACCGAAACAATCTTCTCCTGGCCCGGCATCGGCCGCCTGACGATTCAGGCAATTTCGAATCGCGATTACTATCTGGTGCAAGGCTGCATTCTGGCGATTGGCTTGACGTATGTCGCGGTGAACTTCCTGACGGACGTGCTGTATTCGGTGGCGAATCCGAGGATCAGGCAGTAAAGAAAAAGCGCTGGTCTTGGCTGTGTCGTTCGCAAGGCCAAAATGGGAGTCGTTAAGGCGGTATTGTTTGGCAGTTTTCAATCACACCACGAAATCTGTCATCTCGAGCGATTGGTTTCATAAATCGCGATGCGAAGTCGAGGTGACCTGCGGGATGGAGCCGTCGCGTTCCGCATTCTTATCGCGTCATTTGCGACCAGGTGGGGTCTTGCGATTCGTGGGAGCAATCGAAAATGCAGGAGGCGGGCGCCCCGCCTCCTGTCCAAATCAAACTACGCTGCCTGCGTTACCTTCTTCATCCGTTCTTCCAAGTCCTTGGGCGACACGTCTTCCACGTGAGTGGCAACGCCCCACAGATGTCCGAACGGATCCTGTATGAAGCCAGAGCGGTCTCCGTAGAACTGGTCTTGAACCGGCTTTAGGATTTTCGCGCCCTCGGCCGCCGCGCGTTCGACTACGCGATCGACGTCGGGAAGGTATACATACAGGCTCACCGGGCTGGCGCCGATGGTGGCCGCGCTGGTGTGTCCCTGCCCCATGCTGGGATTTTCGTCGGCCAGCATGATGTGCGAGTTGCCGATCTTCAACTCGGCGTGACCGACCTTGCCGTCCGGGCCATTCATGCGAAAGAGTTCGGTCGCGCCGAAAACTTTCTTGTAGTACTCAATGGCTTGGGCAGCACCCCTGATGACCAAGTAGGGCGTGACGGAGTTGTAGTCCTTGGGAATATACGAGACTTTGTTCATGATTGTTCTCCTCAGAACGTAGGCTAGAGGCGGAGGTTTACGGCGCTCATGCGGACCGACGATCCGGTTCCGGCACTCCTTTTATGAGAACACAAGTCGTGAGTTATGAAAACACAATTCGTGAGCGAGCTCGAGAAGGGATGGCGCAGTTTATTATTCGCTCATCTCACCCCCGCCGAGTACCCATCCTTCTCATTCTTTGCGCAAGGGGAGGGAACTAGAACGGCAGTCCTCTGCAGCAACCGCCATCAAACGACACGCGCCCCAGATTTCGAAACTCAGATTCCGAAACCAACCAAGAGGGATTAAACTGGACTGCGCAGGAATCAACTCGATCGACGTTCGTCCCTGACCGCAGGAGGACTCCGTCATGTATCGCAGGGATTTTCTGGTACGCACCGGACAGGTCATCGGCGCGGTTGCACTGACATCCGCCGTGCGGACGGCTGCGGCGCTTGCTGGCAAGCAGTCCTCCACTGATTCTCCGAGTTGGGAGGCGGTCCGCGCCAATTTCAATCTCGCGCCCGACCTGATTCACATGGCGGGATTCTTCCTGGCGTCGCACCCCAAACCTGTTCGTGACGCGATTGAGATGTACCGGCGCGCTCTCGACGCCAATCCCATCGAGTATTGGTTGGCAAATATCACTAAGTCGGAAGCGGCCGTCGCGGCGACAGCCGCGCATTATCTTGGTGTCGATCCCGCCGACATCGCTCTCACTGACAGCACGACCATGGGACTCGGCCTCCTCTACAGCGGCCTGAAGCTGCGTGCCAACCAGGAGATCCTTACCACCACTCACGATCACTATTCCACCGAGACCTCGCTGCGCTTACGCGCAGAGCGCACCGGCGCATCGATTCGCAGAATCTCTTTGTACCGCGACGCAGCAGCAAAGTCCGTCGATGAGATCGTCGGGAATGTCACCAAGGCGGTCGCTCCGCAGACCCGTGTGTTGGCCGTCACTTGGGTGCATTCTTGCACCGGGGTGAAGCTCCCGATTCGCGCCATCGCGGACGCGCTCAAGCCGATCAATGCAGGCCGCGATGAGCAAGACCGCGTGTTACTTTGCCTCGATGGCGTCCACGGCCTCGGTGTTGATGGCACCGAGCTGCCGGAATTGGGCTGCGATTTCTTCATCGCCGGATGTCATAAATGGATGTTTGGCCCGCGCGGTACTGGCTTCGTCTGGGGCACGCCCACGGCGTGGTCAGCCGCCACTGCCACGATTCCCACATTCGACGATGCCAATTACGAAATGTGGATGGAGCTTCGTCCCAAGGCGCCCATTCCCGTTGGCTCCTGGATGTCCCCCGGAGGTTTCCATTGTTTCGAACATCGCTGGGCCCTGGACCGAGCCTTTCAGTTCCACCAAACCATTGGCAAGCCGCGCATCGCGGAGCGCATTCACTCGCTCAACCGGCAGCTCAAAGAGGGCTTGGCGAAAATGCCGAATGTTACGCTTTACACGCCCATGGAGGACGAGTTATCCGCAGGCATCGTTTGCTTTGATCTACACGGAATCCTTGCCCAACGGGTGGTGGATGCGTTGAGAAAGAAAAAAATCGTCGCCAGCGTCACGCCCTACAAAACGCTTTACGCGCGCTTGTCCCCCGGCTTGTTAAATTCACCAGCTGAGGTGGAAACAACTTTGGCAGCGGTACGCGAGCTGCGAGGGTGAACGCTTCTCGGCATTCTCTGCGATCAGTTCTCCGCGCACTCTGCGAGTAAGATTTTGTTCTTATGTCCACCGCCGCCATTTCGTTCCGTCGCGCTGCCCGCCACAATCCTCTGGCCGCGACCGGCGTTGTGTTGGTATCTATCTTGGTACTATTCGCGATCTTCGCCCCTTGGATCGCCCCCCAAGATCCCGCCGCCATCAATCTTCCCACCCGTCTTGAACCGCCTTCAGCCGCGCACTGGTTCGGAAGCGACGAACTCGGGCGCGACATCCTCTCGCGCATCATCTACGGCGCGCGCATCTCGATGCTGGTAGGCAGTTGGGTTGTGCTGACGTCGCTCGCGCTCGGACTTGTGATCGGCTGCATCGCTGGCTACTATGGCGGACGCATCGACCGCTTCGTCAATGTCGTGCTCATGAATGCTTTCCTCTCGTTTCCCGGAATTCTTCTTGCGATCGCCTTCGTCGCCTTCCGCGGACCTGGCATCTTGAATCTCGTTCTTGCTCTCTCACTTGGCGGATGGGTTGGCTACGCACGTCTTGTCCGCGGTCAGGTGCTTGCCGCCCGAGAAAAGGAATACGTCGAAGCCACCCGCGCCCTGGGCGCGAGCGATCTGCGCGTCATCGTCCGCCACATTCTACCCAATATTATTCAGCCCGTGATCGTGCAATCTGCCATCGGCATGGCGGGTGCAATCCTCGCCGAAGCAACTATGAGCTTTCTCGGATTGGGAGTTCCTCCGCCCACGGCCAGTTGGGGCACGATGCTCAACGACGGCCGCGCCCATCTTTTCGATGCACCCCATCTCGTGCTGTTTCCCGCGCTCGCCGTGATGTTGGCCGTGTTGTCATTCAACTTTATAGGGGACGCTCTGCGCGACTTTCTCGATCCTCGCTCTCGCATCGAAGCTGGGATGTAGAGGTGTCTACGCGCTCCGGGGCATAACTCCTCAGCGGATTGAGCTCACCGCATGGAATTGAAAAGCGGGGAATAAGCTCGATTTCATGCGCCTGCGCAACATTTCTGTACTCTCCGTGTTTCTCTTCACTGACGCAACACAGCGTCGATAGACAAATCAATCACAGCGCAGAGAAAAAGCAGCGCAGAGAAACGGGAAAATTCTTATGAGTAACCATCTGAAGATTACTTTGGTCAGCGCGGCACTGGCGGTCTTTGCGTTGCCAGGTGTTGCGCAGAGCACCGCTACAACTGCACAGAGCTCGACCGCGCCGTCTACTCCGGTAACCGGCGAGTCAATCCAGGATCGCAAAGAAAACCAGCAGGACCGCATCGCCAATGGGGTCAACAGCGGACAGCTGACGGCCGGGGAAGCCGCCAATCTGGAGAAGAAGCAATCCAGCCTCAACCAGGAAGAGCGCGACATGCGCAGACTGGACAACGGCAAACTGACCGCAGCCGACAAAAAGACGCTAACGCAGCAACAGAACCAGGTATCCAAGCAGATCTACCAGGACAAGCACAATTCGGCGGTGCAGAATACCAACCCAAAAAGTGAAGTCGGCAAGCGCCAGGAGAATCAGCAGGATCGCATCGCGCAGGGCATCAAGAGCGGCCAGTTGACCGCCGGCGAAGCGGCACACCTGGAACACAAGCAGGCGAAGATCAATCAGGAAGTGCATGCCGACCGTCAAGCCAACGGTGGCAAGCTGACTGCGCGAGAAAAAGCCCAGGTCAATCGCCAGCAAAATCGCCAGTCGCGCCAGATCTATCGCGACCAGCACAATCACCGGCATCAATAAGCGGGGCCAACACAAGTAGGCAGCGAGAACAGAGACTGTCTCGTAGAAGACAGAAGCCAACGCCTCCGGGTTCGCACCGGAGGCGTTTTCTCTTTGCGCGGCTGTTGTCCGATGTCACATCCCGTGTAACCCCGCGAAAATGCGGCAAATCGAGCGCTTGACTGTAATTGCAATATGCAATATAAATATGTCGATTTGAAATATGCGACTAGGCGAGAAAATTCGTTATCTGCGCGAAGTGGAAGGCTCGCTGCGTGGATTGGGACGACCGATGACGCAGCAGGAAATCGTTCGCGCCATCGCTGAGGAGTTGGGGCGCGGGAAGACGCTTAGCCAGTCCTATTTGTCACAGATTGAAAACGGCGCCCGTCCTCACATGACGCAGTCTTCGCGAGCGTTGTTGGCAAGGTTCTTCAAAGTGCATCCCGGTTTTCTAGTCGACGACCCTGAGGGCTATCACACTGAGCTGACCTCGGACCTGCGAACCACGGAAGGCAAGCTCGATGTGTGGCTGTTGCAAGGCTCGGAAGGTTTTGCCAGCGACCCTGAGGTCAGCAATGTGATGATCAAGGCCGCCCGCGAAAGAGACACCCGCCTCTGCTTTCTGCTGTTGGGCGCGATTCTCGACACTCCAGGGTTGGCGGAACGCCTGCTCGAGGCGTTGCGTCCAGAACCTGCGCATGGCCACCACCGCCGCGGCGCCAGCGCGGAAGGGAGGCGAATCCTATGACCTGGGCAGATTTTTATCTGATCTGTTTCGCCACTGGCTTTGGCTTTAGTTTTCTTTCGTTCGTGCTGGGAGGCTCACGCAGCGGACGATTCCATCTGCCACATTTTCACGGGCACGCGGGTGGCCACTTTGCGCCGGCTCATGGTCGGCTTATGCCCGGAGCAGTGACGCCAGCACAGAATCCGGCAGCTGCCCTCACAACCCATGTCGCGTCCGGTGCCAATCCCGGAGCCGCACATCAGGCTGGCGTGCATGCGGCGCAGGGGAGCGCTGTTTCCCCGTTGAACTTCGTCACGGCGACGGCATTCCTGGCCTGGTTCGGAGGAACCGGCTACTTGCTGACCCGCTATTCCGGCCTGTGGGTGGGGTTTGCACTCACGGTGTCGGTTATCAGCGGTCTCTTTGGCGGCGGTATTGTGTTTATGTTCTTGACCAAGGTGCTGATCTCGCAGGAAGAGAACATGGATCCGGCCGACTACGAAATGGTTGGAGTTTTGGGACGTGTTTGCAGTTCCATCCGAACCGGCGGAACCGGCGAGATTATCTACTCGCAGGTGGGATCACGCCGGGTCTGTGGGGCGCGCAGCGAGGATAGTAGCGCCATTGCCAAAGGCAGCGAAGTGGTCGTCACGCGCTACGAGAAGGGAATTGCCTACGTACGTTTGTGGAGCGAGTTATCGGGCGAGGTTCGCGAGTCGTCATCTGCGGGCGAGACCGACAGGTGAGCCGACCCAAAAATCGAGAACCACTGCGTTTGTAACAGGAGGCGTTATGTTCGAGATGTCAAGGACATTGGAGATTGGGATTGTCGCCGGGCTGGGAGTGATGGCCGTTCTGTTCCTGATGAGCATGTTGGCCAGGCTCTATCGCAAAGCTGGACCACACCAAGCACTCATCGTGTATGGATTCGGCGGGACGCGTGTCGTGCAAGGGCACGGCACGCTGGTGTTTCCCATGGTGCAGGTTTGCCGGGACCTTTCGCTGGAATTGATGTCGTTCGACGTGGCGCCGCAGCAGGATCTGTACACCAAACAAGGCGTAGCGGTGACGGTCGAGGCTGTCGCGCAAATCAAAGTGAAGTCCGACCGGGAGTCCGTCCTGACGGCAGCCGAGCAGTTCCTGACCAAGACTGACCAAGAGCGCGAAGGCCTGATTCGCTTGGTGATGGAAGGCCATCTACGCGGCATCATCGGGCAGCTCACGGTGGAAGAAATCGTGAAGCAACCAGAGATGGTTTCTGACCGCATGCGGTCCACCTGCGCTGAGGACATGAACAAGATGGGCCTCGAGGTGATCTCGTTCACGATCAAAGAAGTCCGTGACAAGAACGAATACATCACCAACATGGGAAAACCGGATGTGGCGCGGATTAAGCGCGATGCCGATGTTGCCACGGCGGAAGCCGACCGCGACACTGCCATCAGGCGCGCGCTGGCGCAGCGGGAAGCGGCTGTAGCCAAAGCGCAAGCTGACCAGGAGCGGGTGCTGGCTGAAACCTTGTCGTTAGCCAAACAAGCCGAATCGCAGCGCGATCTTGAGGTCAAGAAGGCGCAGTTTCTCGAAGTCACAAAACGCCAGCAGGCGCAAGCCGACAAGGCCTACGACATCCAAACCAATATCATGCAGCAACAGGTCGTGGCCGAGCAGGTGAAGGTGCAGCAAGTCGAGAAAGAGCAACAGGTCAAGGTGCAGGAAGCGGAGATCAACCGCCGCGAGAAAGAACTGATTGCAACCGTGCTGAAGCCGGCAGAAATCGAGCGTCAGCGCATTGAGACCCTCGCCGCGGCCGAAAAGCAGCGCCTGATTGCGGAGGCTGAAGGGCACGCGTCGTCGATACGCGCGCAGGGTGAGGCCGAAGCCGAAATCATTTTCAAGAAAGGCGAATCCGAAGCCAAGGCCATGAACGTAAAGGCCGAAGCCTATCAGGAATACAACCAGGCAGCGGTGATCGACAGGCTGTTCACCAGCATGCCTGAGGTTGTCAGGGCGCTGGCCAGTCCGCTGGCCAACATCGACAAGATCACCATCGTCTCCACCGGAAACGGCGATGCCTCCGGGATGAACAAAATTACTGGCGACATCACCAAAATGGCGGCGCAGGTGCCGGCACTGTTCGAGACACTTTCGGGCATGCCGCTGGCGGAGTTGCTAGGCAAGGTGCGGCAGATCGGCGACAAGCCACCCAAGCCGCCAGTAGATGGCCAGTGAGTCTCAAAGAGCTCGCGTACGGCCGCCTCGGCTGTCCAGCCGAGCGCGGCGAGGAGTAGAGCCATGAACAAGTCAAAGTACACCGGTCTAGGAATTGCGTTAGGTGCGGGATTGGGAACAGTGGCCGGCGTTCTAGCCGGACACATCGCCCTCTGGCTCTCCATCGGAATTGCGATCGGAGTCGCGATTGGCGCGTCTTTCCGGCGGAAGGGAAACGAGTGTCCCCAGTGCGCGGCGGTACATGGATCCCATGAAGCGAAAAATCTGGCATTGAAGAGCTAGCAGCCAGGAGCTAGCAGCTGAGAAAAAGGAGTCCACCATGGCACTACTGGAGCGAGTCGCAACGTTAGTTCGGGCCAACCTCAACGATCTGATCGACAAGGCGGAAGAGCCAGAGAAGATGATCAAGCAGGTCATCCTCGACATGCAGAACCAGCTTCTGCAGGTGAAGACGCAGGTGGCGATCGCCATCGCGGACCAACACTTGTTGGAGAAGAAGCAGAAAGAAAATGAAGACAAAGTCGCCGAATGGATGCGCAAGGCCGAATTGGCGGTCGACAAGAAAGAAGACGACTTGGCCCGTGCCTCGCTGCAGCGCGTGGAAAGCTATCGCGAGGTGAGCGAGAACTTCATGCAGCAGGTGACCGACCAGAAGGCGCAAGCGGAAAATCTCAAATCGGCGTTGCGCAAACTGGAGCAGAAGCTAACTGAAGCCCAAGCCAAGGCCGATCTGCTGGTTGCACAACATCGCCGTGCCCGCGCCGTGGGCAAGGCCAGCGACGCGCGCATGCGCATGGGCGACGGCTCGAAAGCCGCGGCTTTCGACCGCATGAAGCGCAAAGTAATACGTTCCGAGGCGGTGAGCCAGGCGAAGTCGGAAATTGCGGGAGACAACATGGAGGATCGACTGGCTGCACTGGAAAAGGAAGATCGCATCGAGCAGTTGCTGGCGGAGCTGAAGACGAAGAAAGGAGCGGAACGGACGACGTAGATGCGTCGGGGTGGCTCCACTAAACGACGAAAGGAGCCTGCCATGGGCTCCCTTGGTCGAGTAGACTCTGAATCAACCCGCGAGCGAGTTAGCCGGCGCGACGCATGCCGCGGTTGCGCTCGGCTTCGGTTTGGGCCACGTTTTCGTCAGCCAGCGTGGCGTTCCACTCCTCCACTTGCCGCTGGGCTTCCTCTTTCTTGAGTCCATAACGCTCCTGAATTTTGCCGATTAGTTGATCTTTCTGGCCCGCAATGATATCGAGGTCATCGTCAGTCAACTTGCCCCACTTGGTCTTGATCTTGCCTTTTAGCTGTTTCCACTGACCTTGCACTCGGTCCCAATTCATGGTGTGATCCTCCTGCTTGGAATTTTCTGATTTCAGAGTAGAACTTGGTTGGGCAGTCGGAAAATACAGTGATCACCTGACCAGTCGCGGAATCACGAGGCGCTAGCCTTAATGTCTTGAAATCCACTGCTCAGTGGCAGCGTAACGTTCCTGGAGCGCTAGAACCAATCGCTGCGGTAGGCGATCCACCAGGAGACGAACAGGATGGGAATAGTCGCGGCTACGCCCCACCAGAGCGGCAGGACGAAGTCGGCGATCAGGCCGAGCCCAACGAAGAACATCCAGAATATTTTGCGTTCCACGACTTTCATTCTAAACCTGGGGCATTCTAAACCTGGGGCGAAATATCGAGGATTGGTACGACCCGAGTTCGCTTCGAGTCTTCCTCACTCGCTCGGTGTTCTGGCGGCGCGGGTAGGGCTCTCGCGGATCCTCGCGGCTGTCATGACTGCGATGGCCAAGAATGAAGGTGGATCGGCGGAGGCAGATACGCTTCCCTCCTTTGTTGCTGCTGCTATACAGTGAGAGGCATGAAGTACTCACTGCAGCAGGTTGCTGACGCTGTGCAGGCGCGGCTGCACGGCGATGGGAGTATTCAAATAAGGGCCGTGGCGAGCGTTGTATCCGCCAAGCAGGACGACTTGGTTTTTGTCGAGGAGGAAAAGTACCTTGCTCAAGCCTTGAAATCTGCCGCGGGTGCGGTAATCGCGGGGGAATTCGCCGCGGCCGCGACTCCGTCCAGCAAGCCTCTTCTTATGAGCGCTCACCCCAAACTCGCTTTCGCCCGGGCGGCGCGTTTTCTTCGCGATAAGAAGGGTGACGGTGCGGTGCGGCAGAGCGTGGACGCCACGGCGGTCGTGCATCCTTCGGCGCGGCTAGGTCGGGATGTGATGGTGGATGTTCACGCTGTGATCGCCGAGGATGCGGAGATGGGCGAGAACACACATATTGGGGTGGGCAGCGCGATCGGCGCGAGGGTGACGATTGGGAGGGACTGCGAGATTTATCCCCACGTCACGATCTATTCCGGTACGACTCTCGGTGACCGTGTGATCGTGCATGCTGGTGCGGTGCTGGGGAGCGATGGTTTTGGGTATGTCTGCGATCCGAAAACTGGTGCCTATGAAAAGTTTCCCCAGGTGGGGAGGTTAGTGATTGAAGACGACGTCGAGATTGGCGCCAACACGACTATTGACCGCGGCGCCCTGGACGAGACTCGCATCGGGCGCGGGACGAAGATCGATAATCTGGTCCACATCGGACACAACTGCCGGATCGGCAAAAACGTGGTGATCGCCGCGCAGACCGGACTCTCGGGAAGTATCGTGATCGAGAACAATGTCGTGCTGGGCGGACAGGTGGGCATTGGTGAGCATGCGCACATCGAAGAAGGAGTGATGCTGGGCGGGCAGGGCGGCGTCCTACCGAATAAAGTGCTGCGCGGCAAAGGAGTGGCCTTCTGGGGAACCCCGGCGCAACCTGTTCGGCAGTACTTGAAACAGCTAGCGATGCTGGCGAAGTTAGGGAGGAAGGCCTGAGAGCAGGATCTCCGGGTTCAGACCTCGACCCCGGTGGTCATCAGCTTCAGGTCAAAGTCGATCCATGGCAATTGTGGTGATTGGCGGACATTCGCGGAGCGTGGGAAAGACCAGCGTGGTCGCAGGTCTGATTTCTGGGTTGCATGAGTTGCAGTGGACGGCGGTGAAAATCACCCAGTACGGCCACGGCATTTGCTCGGCCGACGGCGCAGCATGTGACTGCGCGACCGCAGACCACAGCTGGGCCATTTCGGAAGAGAAAGATCGATCCGGAGAGTCCGACACATCGCGATTTTTGGTGGCAGGGGCAACCCGCGCTTTGTGGGTTCGCACTGAGCAGGGACGCTTGGCGGAGGCGATGCCGGCTTTACGTCAGAGGATCGCGGCGGCGGACAACGTGATCGTGGAGTCGAATAGTGTCTTGAAATTTCTGCGGCCCGATTTGTATCTAACCGTGCTTGATCCGGCCACTGCCGACTTCAAGGGTTCGGCGCGGGAGGTTCTGGATCGCGCGAGCGCTGTCATTCTGCATGACTCCACAAGCGGTGATGGAGCAGCCTGGGAGAGGGTTTCGCTGAAACCTGTGACCCAAAGGCCGATCTTCCGCATTCGTCCCCCACGTTATGTCACGCCTGAGATTGTGGAGTTCGTACGAAATTCATTGGCGGTCGAACAGAAAACAAATTCCCCACAGACTAGAGCTGTTTCGGAATGATGAATTCCGGAATCAAGCCCGGCGCAACCAAAACAGAAACCGAGAACAGAAGGGCGTCTGCTATTCTGGCGGCGTGCGGCAGATACACTTCAGCGCGTGGTGGTTGGTGGGCTTGTCATCGCTTCTGCAGGTTCTGATCTTTCCTCTTCCCGGTTTATACCTTCTAAGCTGGATTGCTTTCGCGCCGCTACTGGTGGCGCTGCTGCGGGCGCAGCCAGTCGGAGCGCTCGAGATCGACGACTCGGTGAGACTTCGAGCGGCGAGCCCCGGGCAGGCGTTTTTGCTGGCCTACGTGTGCGGGATTCTCTGGTATGCGGGCACTTGTTATTGGATTTACGACACGATGCATCAGTATGGCGGGCTGAACCCCGCGGTGGCAGTGCTAGCGTTGCTTCTGTTCTGTTTTTACCTTGGGCTTTATCACGGGCTATACGGATTGCTGCTGAGCTTGCTGGTAGGGCCAGAACAGGACAACCGGCGGGTTCTGGTGGCCGCTCCATTTCTCTGGGTAACGGTAGAGCTGGCGCGCACGCGCGTGACGGGTTTTCCATGGAACCTGCTGGGTATTGCGCAGGTGGACAACGTTGCACTCTGCAGGATAGCGAATCGGACGGGGGTTTACGGGATTTCGTTTGAGATCATGTTGGTAAACGTTGCACTGGCTGCAGCTTTTCTGGTGCATCGGAAGAAACGCGGCACGCTTCTGTTAGCCGCCGTGGCTGCGGCCGCGGTGTTACAGGTGGGCCGGTGGGTCAGCGCCCCCGGCGTGCTCGGTGACCATGCCGCACTGCTGCTGCAGCCGAATATTCCGGCGTCGGTGGAAACGGAATGGGCTCGAGACTATTTTGAAAGCACGCTGCAGAGTCTAACTTCGATCAGCCTAAAGGCGGCGAAGCCTGAGTCCTCACCCGACACCTTGGGCAGCGCGACCTCTGCTAACCCCGCTCCAGCGAAGGTCGACTTGATTGTTTGGCCGGAATCGCCGGCGCCGTTTTACACGAACGATCCTCTGTTTCGCAGCGCGGTGAGCGAAATGGCGCGGCAGTCACGGACGTGGGTGCTGGCCGGAGCGATTGGGACGAAGTCGGCCACGAACAAAGGTGGGCAAGGCGCGCAAATCTTTAACTCCACCGCTCTGATCAGTCCCGAGGGCGATTGGACCGCGCGCTACGACAAAAATCATCTGGTGCCATTCGGGGAGTATCTCCCGTTGCCGCGACTTTTTGCGTTTGCCGGAGGGCTGACCAAACAGGTAGGGGAGTTTGAGCGAGGTGCATCCCGGATTCCGCTGGACGCAGGGGGCACCAAGCTAGGAGTGTTCATCTGCTACGAGTCGGTATTTCCCGACGAAGTGCGGCAGTTTGCAGCGCGGGGTGCAGAGGCGCTGGTGAATCTTTCGAACGACGGATGGTACGGCGACAGCGGTGCTTATGCACAGCATTTAAATCAGACGCGCATGCGAGCCATTGAGGACAACCGCTGGCTTCTGAGCGCAACCAACACGGGAGTGACAGCCTCGATTGACCCTTTCGGGCGCATTGTGGCTCGTATTCCGCGCAAGGAACGCACGGCACTGGTGGCGCCCTATGCCCTTACCGCCGTATCGACGTTCTACACCCGTCATGGCGACTGGTTCGCGTATCTGTGTGCGATAATTTCGGTTGGGGCGCTGCTGGCGCGCTTCGCATCCCGTAAGAAGGTTGATTGATCGTCATGAATCAAGAGTTGGAACAGGAATACACAGCATTGAAATCGAAGGCTCACGAACTCCGGGAGTATCTTTGACGCGGACAAAATCCATCCGCAGCTAGCCGAAATTGACCGGCAGGCCGCCGATCCGAATCTGTGGTCGAGTCCTCAAAAATCTCAGCAAGTAATGCGCGAGAAAAAGCGCCTGGAAAGCGCGTTGGCCACAGACGCTGATCTGGCGCGGCGAATGGACGACATCCAGGCATATTCGGATTTGTCGGGTGAAGGCGAGAATGTTGACGCCGACCTGCGCCGTGAGATTGATTCGCTGCGCAGCTTGGTGGATAAGCTGGAAACGGCAACCCTTCTCTCCGGCGAAAATGATGCGCGCAACGCTATCGTGACCATCCATCCGGGCGCTGGCGGCACTGAGTCTCAGGACTGGGCCGACATGCTGCTGCGCATGTATTTACGTTGGGCGGAGCGCCAAGGATTCGAGACCGTGCTCTATGATTACCAAGCGGGCGAAGAAGCGGGGCTGAAGTCGGCCACGTTCGCGGTAAACGGCGAGTATGCCTTTGGCCTTTTGACCAGTGAAATTGGGGTTCACCGGCTGGTGCGTATTTCGCCCTTCGACCAAGCCAAGCGGCGGCATACTTCTTTTGCCAGCGTTTACGTCTCGCCGGAAATCGACGAAACCATAGAAGTGATCATCAAGCCAGAAGATATCCGCACGGATACTTACCGCTCCAGCGGAAAAGGCGGACAGCATGTCAATACGACGGATTCCGCTGTGCGCATTACGCACATCGCAACGGGACTGGTGGCAAGCTGCCAAAACGAGCGTTCGCAGCACAAGAATCGCGAACGAGCCATGAGCATGCTGCGGTCGAAACTCTATGAATTCGAGATGGAGAAGAAACGCGCAGCCACAAAGAAAATTGAGGACTCCAAGCTCGACATCGAGTTTGGATCGCAGATTCGATCTTACGTGCTGCAGCCCTACCGGCTGATTAAGGACCACCGCACGAAACTGGAAGTAGGCGATGTGGACCGCGTGCTGGACGGAGACTTGCAGCCGTTCATCCGGGCGTACTTGCTGATGCGCCGCGGCGAGAAGTAAGCGAGGCACAGGCGAAGCTGGGAGCAGCGATGGTGGGACGCAAGCGCAGAGCAGCGATTAAGCTGGGGCCACGCTTTCTGCGGGCTTTTCAATTCGCAGCCGACAAGCATGCTGGCCAGACTCGCAAGGCTTCGACCATCCCTTATATTGCGCATCTGATGGGAGTGGCTTCACTGGTGCTGGAGGCTGGAGGCGACGAAGACCTGGCCATCGCGGCGCTTCTGCACGACGTTGTCGAAGACTGCGGAGGCGCACCGATGCTCAATGATGTGCGACGCCGTTTTGGCAGGCGTGTGGCTAGCGTAGTAGAAGGTTGCACCGATGCCGATAGTTCTCCGAAGCCGCCATGGCGGGAGCGTAAGGAAGGTTATATCCGGCGGCTGAGAAGCGCCGACGCCGATACCAGGCTGGTTTCCGCTGCCGACAAGCTGAATAACGTGCGTTCCATCCTGACGGACCACCGCGAAATCGGACAATCCGTGTGGGCACGTTTCCAGGGAGGTCGCGACGGTACACTTTGGTACTATCGCGCCTTGTGCGAGCAATTTCTTCGCCGCAAGCCTAACCGGTTGACTCGTGAATTCGCGCTAGCCGTGAGGGAATTGGAGACGGTGGAGAAAACGGAAAGCAACACGGATTGAAGTTTTGTGGGGTTGGGGTTCGTCTGTCACATCCGGGCTAGGGGGAGCTTCAGAGCAGGTTTCAGAGGGTTCTCCGATTCATGAGGTGGTTTCGCTTTAGTAACTTTCGCGGCTCGAGGCCCTCGCCGATAATAGGCCTGAGTTTCAGACGCCTGAGGCGTTCAAGTCAGCTGGACGCATGAACTATGCCGCGCATGATTGATCAAATCCGAGCATCGAAGTTGCCCTCCAACATGATGCAGTTTGCGGCACGCGGCGCGTTGTCGGTGCCGCCCGCGGAGAACATAGAGATTCTGGTCTTTCTCGCCAAATACAACAAGGTTTTTGGCGATGTGGCGCGGATGACGCTGGCTGGCTGGGACGCCAAAGCATCCTTCGATGCCGCTTCCAACCCACAAACTCCGGGCCAAGTGCTGGACTACTTCATGGAAAACTTGCGGCCACAATTGCTGCCGGCCTTGCTGGAGAACCCTGCGGTGGCCCAGGAGACGCTAGCCAAATTCGCAATTTCTGCTTCCCGCGAAAGCATTGAGACAATGCTTAAGAGTTCACGAGTGCGACGCTCGGAAGCGATCCTAGACTGTCTGCGGTCAAATCCTTACTTGAACAAGGGTGAATCCGAGGAGATCAGTGGGCTGATTTCTTGCGCAAGCAATAAAAATAAAGACGAAGGCGGCACTTCAATCGCCGGCGTTAACCATCCAGGGGTTGGCAACGAGAACGAACAAGTCCTTAGTGCAGCGGCAGACGATGGAGGCGGAGAAGTTCCCGACGAAGCGGTATCCGCCTATCTCTCCGAACACGCCAGCGAAATTGCCGCCGAAGGAGAGAAGCCGTTTCAGGCGATCGGCGGCGTTCTGGATTTGCTGGGAAAGGACTATTTTCCGCAGTCTTCCACATCAGAGGGCGGTGGCGATGCGCCCCCTCCGGTTGCCGGAACCAACCATGCGGCGGCCGGCGCCGCCGCAGCTCCAGCGAGGGCCGCTCCCGGCAAGAAGGAGCGTCCGGACGGGGCCAAACGTGACAACACCGTTCAAAAAATCAATCGCCTCGACATCAAGGGGCGCATTCAACTGGCGTTGAAAGGCAACAAAGAAGAGCGTTCACTGCTGATCCGTGATGGCACCAAAGTGGTGGCATTGGCGGTGTTGGAGGCCCCGAAATTGTCGGACGGCGAGGTTGAGAAGTTCGCGAGCCAGAAGAATGTCCTGGAGTCAGTGCTGCGGGCGATTCCTTTGAAGCGACGGTTCATGAAAAACTATGGAGTTGTGCGGAACCTGGTGGGCAATCCCCGTACTCCGCTGGATCTTGGCCTGGGATTGATGAAGCACCTGCTGACCCAGGACTTGAAAAACCTCTCCGCCAACAAGGAAGTCTCAGAGACGATCCGCAAGCTGGCTCTGAAGATGTATAAGCAGAAGCTGGCGACTTCGACCAAAAAATAACTGCATGGGAGGAACGCGGAGAGTCATGCGCGCCTTGCCGGAATCGGACGCCATCGCGGAATTGCTGAAACGTGCGAAAACTATTGCGGTAGTTGGGCTTTCCGACAATCCATTCCGCGCCAGCCACGGCGTGTCAGCTTACATGCAGAGCCAGGGATACCACATCATTCCGGTGAATCCCCACATCGGATCAAGTCTGGGCGAGAAGGCCTATGCTTCGCTGCTTGATGTGGCGGAGAAAGTTGACATCGTGAATGTCTTCCGGCGGCCAGAGTTTCTCGAGCAAATCGTGGAACAAGCCATCCAACTCGAGGTGCCTGCCGTCTGGACGCAGGAAGGCGTGATTAATGAGAGAGCTGCGGAGAAGGGGCGCCGGGCGGGCATCTTCGTGGTGATGGATCAGTGCATCTTGAAAGCGCACCGGGCGCGGTTTCGCTAAGTTGCGGTCCGATCATCGCCCAACACCAATCACCGCCCAACCCTAATCAACACAACCGTGGCGTCGTCGTTCAGGCCAGCGCTGTTCGAGAAGGCGCGGACATCGTCAACAATGCTGAGCGCAGATGCGTCCGGGCTGAGCGCGTGGGTCACGAGCCGATGAGAACCGTACTCATTTTGCTCGGCATTCACGGCCTCGGTGATGCCATCGCTGTAAAAAAGCAGCCGCGAACCAGGAGACAGAGGAACTCGTGTCTCGGAATACTCGCCGAAGCCAAGGCCCAGAGGCATTCCTTGCTCGGTATTCAGAAAACGAGGCCCGGTGTCATCGATGAACAACGGTTGCAGATGTCCGGCATTGGCAAAGGTTACGGTGTGAGCTGCCGGATCGAGTACCGCGTAAACCATTGTGACGAATCGCCCGGCAGGGAAATCATTAGCCAGGACGCGATTGAGCCGGTTCAACACATCGGCTGGATGGGAGCAGGTTTCTGCTAAGGAGCGCAAAATGCCGCGAGTTGCAGACATCAACAAGGCCGCGGCAGCACCTTTCCCGGCCACATCGGCGAGAACCAGTCCCCAGGAGCCATCTTCGAAGGGAATGAAATCGTACCAGTCGCCACCCACTGCGCGGGCCGGGACGCTCAAGCCTGAGACCGCGAATCCAGGGATGTAAGGAGAGCTCTTAGGCAAGAGCGCTTGCTGGATAGCGCGAGCTTCTTCAGCTTCGCGATTCATGGTTTCCCGCTCGTCGCGCTCGCGCTGGAATCGGCGCGCGTTGTGCACTGCTGCCGATACCTGGTTGGAGAAGGCTTGGAGAAGCCGCAGCCGCTCTGCGGGAAAAGCATTGAGCTCGGGGTGAGATACGGTGAACACTCCGACCAAACTCCCGTCCCCGGAATGGAGCGGAATAGCCACTTCGGAAAGTGTGGAATCTTCGCAGTGGATGTAGTACTGATCCTTGCGCACGTCGGGGGCGTAACGCATCTGCCCGGTCGAGGCCACGTAGCCGACCATGCCTTCTTTGCCAATCTTAAGACGCTGCCCTTTGCCATGAAGGGTGCAGCCATGCACTCCGGCCAAAACCAGCTCGCCGTGCTGCTCGTCGTGCAGGTAAACGTTAGCTTCGACGCAACCGAACGAGCGTGCAACCTCATTCACGATAGTGTCGATGAGCGGATCGAGGTCAAGAATAGAAGAGATATTCTGAGCCGCCTTTTGTAGCCGGTGCAGGTCCTCAACCCACGCTCCTTGCAGGCCACGAGCGGCGGCAACGTCCGTTCCCGTGGCTATCGAAGCCATAGATTCAGCCCTTTTCGAGCAAGAAACTTCTGCCCTATCAGATGCACGGTGGCAAGGTCAGGATTCTTTCTTGGGACGGGGCGGTTTCTGTGGCGCGGCGAGCGAGCGTAAACGCTTGATTTCGTCCAATCGCTCGCGAATCCGTTTTTCCACACCTTCGAGAGTGGGCCTGTAATAAACGCGGTCGCGCAGATTGTCGGGCAGGCATTGCATGTTGGCGACTTTCTCTTCGAGATCATGAGCGTACTGGTATCCATCACCGTAGCCCAACCCTTTCATGAGCCCTGTCGGAGCATTTCGCAGATGTAACGGGACGGCGTCCGCAGCGGTCTGTTCTACGTCTTGCAGCACTTGGCTGTAAGCAGTGTACAGGGCATTGGATTTGGGAGCGGCTGACAGATAGACCACCGCCTGCGCCAGCGCCAAATTGCCTTCCGGCATGCCAATGAAATCAACCGCGTCGCGGGCTGCCATACACAGTGGGAGTGCGTTAGGGTCAGCGAGACCGATATCCTCGACCGCCATGCGCACGACGCGACGCGCAATGTAGAGCGGATCTTCGCCGGCTTCAAGCATGCGGCCGAGCCAGTACAGAGCAGCATCGGGATCGCTGTTGCGAACGGATTTGTGCAGCGCGGAGATGAGATTGTAGTGCTCTTCGCCACTCTTGTCATAGAGCAGGATGCGCTTCTGCAGCGCGTCGTGGACGATGTCGTCAGTAATTTCGGCGGGCGACTGGTCCGAAGTTTTCTCTTGGGCCAGGGCAGCGGCTACTTCCAGGACATTGTAGGCGCTGCGGGCATCGCCACTGGTGTAACTGGCGATCTTTCTCAGGACCGCGTCCGATGCCTTCACTTTCATTTCGCCCAGGCCGCGCTCCTCGTCGAACAGAGCCCGGCGTAGGAGAGGCACGATCTGGTCTTCGTTCAGGGGCTTCAGTACATATACGCGACAGCGAGAGAGCAATGCCGAGTTGATTTCGAAAGAGGGATTTTCGGTCGTGGCGCCAATCAGACGAATGTTGCCTTTCTCCACGTGCGGGAGAAAAGCGTCTTGCTGCGCCTTATTGAAGCGGTGAATTTCGTCGATGAAAACGATGGTTCGTGTGCCGTACTGGCGGGCCCGCTCAGCGTCGGCCATAACCTGCTTGATCTCTTTGATTCCCGCCAGCACAGCGGAAAATTCCAGGAACTCGGCTTTGGTCATGCCCGCAATGATCTTTGCCAGCGTAGTCTTCCCCGTCCCCGGCGGTCCCCAGAAGATTAGGGAGCCGGCGTCATCACGATCGATCTGCGTCCGCAGAGGCTTGCCGGGACCGATCAGGTGCTCCTGGCCGACGAATTCGTCGAGCGTCCGCGGGCGCATGCGGTCCGCCAGTGGCCGTGTACGGTCCGTGGGGGCATTGGCGTTCGGAATGGGTGGGAACAGGCCCATGGGGGAAATAGCTCTTGGCTTTTAGCTCTTAGCTTTTGGCTTAGAGCCCCCGAGTCAACTTACGGATGCTTTTTCGCCTTCTCTATATTGGCGCCTATTCAAAGCGAAGCCGGATGGCGCTTCCGTCTTGAGCGTTCTCATTTCCTTTGCCTCGCGGCTTCGTACAGTAGGATGCTTGTGGCCACCCCGGCGTTTAATGATTCCACTTGCGGCGCGTGTGGGATTATGACTACTTCGTCCATCCTTGTCATCACATCGCGGGGCAGGCCGGAGCCTTCGTTGCCGATGAACATGGCCAATGGTCCGGTCAGCCTCGCTTCAGCTAGGGGTGTGCCCTTGTGTGAGGAAGTTGCGACTAAACGAATTTCCTGGGCGCGCAGCTGGGAAGAGACTGCATCAAGCTTTCCGCGAATCACGGGTACGCGGAAAATAGAACCGGCGGAGGCGCGCACCACTTTGGCATTGAATGGGCTCACTGTGCCCTCGCCCAGTATGACTCCGGCGCCACCGAAAGCTTCGGCGGAACGGAGGATGGTGCCCAGGTTACCAGGGTCCTGCAGCCTGGCCATGACGACTAGGGGACCCACCTGCAATCTTTCCATAATCTTGTCGAGGGAAAATTCCTTGAGATGAACCAGTGCCGCGACACCCTGTGGCGTTTCAGACGGCACCGCATTGTCGAAAATCTTGTTGGGCAGCAATAGGGTTTCCACGTGGCCGCCAATCTGAGGTAACAGGCGCTCCGCGAGGCCTTGCTCAGACTCGCGGAAGAAGACAGCACGAAAGCGCAGTCCGCTGCGGATGGCTTCTTCCACGATGCGAAGACCTTCGACCGCGCAGTCTCCATCGCTGGTGCAGTCGGCGCCCGCGAAGGCTTGGCGCAACAATTTAACCAGCGGGTTGTGCCGACCCTCGATACGCCGCAATCGGACTCGAGCAGCGCTGCCGGTTTCCGAGAGCTTCTTCATACGCTGTTCAGACTGTTCTGAAGTTACGCGCCCGAATGATACGCTGTAAACTCGGCTGCAAACTCGGCACTTTGCCGTATTATGGTAGGCTTCGCGGTCTAATCAAATAGAGGCAGAAGAAACCCGAAGGGAAACGCCGTGCGCTCCGAGATAGTCAAAATAAACTGTGACAACCCCGAAGTGTCGCTAGTCAAGTACGCGGCCGATCAGATTCGCGCCGGCGAGGTGCTGGGCATGCCTACCGATACTTTCTACGGGCTGGCAGCCGATCCCTTTAACCTGCGCGCAGTCGATCGTGTGTACGACATCAAGACCCGGTCGCGCCACAAGCCACTGTCACTGTTGATTGAGAGTGTCGACCAAGCCGAGGAATTAGCCAAGCCATTGCCGGAGGAGTTTTATCTTTTGGCGCGGAGATTTTGGCCAGGGCCGTTGACCATCATCGTCAAGGCGGGTTCGCGATTGCCGCTGAAGGTTACGGCGAATACAGGAAATGTGGCTTTACGCGTGCCTAACGCCCGGATACCGCTGGCCGTGGTGACGGCCGCGGCCATCCCGATCACGGCGACTTCAGCAAATCTCAGTGGGGCTTCAGAATGCACCAACGCCGACCAGGTACGCGATCAGCTCCATGGGCGCATCAGCATTATTGTGGATGGAGGCCCTTCTCCTCGCGACGTGGCCTCTACCATCGTCGACCTGTCGGACGAAGACGCGCGTTGGCGGATCATCCGCGAAGGGGCGATCCCGGCTGACGATATCTCCGGGTTCTTCGCCTGAGCATGGCCGACGATATCGCCAACCTGCGTCGGCGAGGCCACTGGTTCCTGTGGCTAGTGGCCATCATGGCAGCGGGCGTGGGCGCCTTTCTCGCTATAACGAGCATCAGGATTGTTCGCGAGTCGTGGCTTGAAGAGGCGAAGCCGGCAGATGCCATTGTGGTGTTTGGTGCAGCAGAGTACTCCGGACGCCCTTCCCCTGTGCTCCGCGCTCGCCTAGACCACGCCTTCGTGCTTTTTGCGCAGGGTATCGCACCGGTTGTCATTACGACCGGGGGTGCTGCTGCCGACCCAAGGTTCAGCGAGGGTGGCGTTGGCCGCGATTACTTGATGCATCGCGGGATCCCGGAACGGGACCTCATCGCCGAGACCCAGGGGAATGATACGGCCCAATCAGCCGTGCGAGTCGCCGTCATCATGCGAGCCAACGGACTGCATAGTTGCGTGGCGGTGAGCGACGCTTACCATGTTTTCCGCATCAAGAAATTGTTGGAACACGAGGGCATCAGCCAGGTTTATGTTGCACCCCGCCCGGATTCGCGGCCCAGAAGCTTATGGCAACGTTTGTGGTCGAGCCTGCGGGAATCTGCCAGCTATCTGTTGTGGCGGCTGGGAATTACTTGAAATCTGGGTTCGCGTTCCTTGAGGTCTGCTTTTCTACCAGCCATTTTTCTCCCGCAGCGAGGTGATGTGGGCTACGTGGTGGCGTCCATGCCAGGCGTAAAGAGCAAGTGTTTTCTCCAGAGCCATAACTCCCAGTTCGGGATGGCGGAAAGTCCGCTTCCAGTCATCGGGTCGCAGCGACCGGAGGAGCCGTATCCAGCGCGTGTGCAGGCATTCCAACAGCATCATCGAAACCTCTATGGGCGTGGCCTGAACGTCGGGTAGAAGGGCCCAGCGGTCTTCCGCGTAGGGCTTGATCGTAGGCACTTCCTCGGTCAGTGCGAGCTTGAAGCGGATGTAAGCATTGAGGTGGCTGTCCGGCACATGGTGCACAACCTGACGTAGGGTCCATCCGCCGGGGCGGTATTCTGTGTCCAGTTGTTGATCGGAAAGCCCTGAGACGGCGGCACGAAGGTTGGCTGGCGCCTGGTCAACGTCGTACAGGCACTTTTCCTTCTGCTCTTCAGTCACAGGCTCTTTGAAAGTAAACTTGCCGATGGGATAACGCAGGTCGGGCATTTGATCTCCAAGAGGCTTTGTCCATAAATGGTCGGACGTTTTACAGGGTTCAAAAGAGAAGCCGAACTCTGCTCAATGTTTTCTTACTCTTTAGGCTTTGTGCGTCATGCACCTCTCTGATAGCGACGTTGCGAACACAACCAACTTTGATCGTTTTCAGTCGATTCGACGTGATTGGGCCTCTCAATCGTGACGCGGGCGAGAACGGACGATCTCGACAGCAATTTCTTTCACATGAATAGCTCCGGAAAAGCGTAGGAACCCACAGCATCAGCATACGTCAACGCGCTGGCATTAATGTTAGCGCCCAGGCGTCCTAACCCAAAGATGCGGGAAGTCGCCAAGTAAACTACAATCCCTAGGGTTCACTGTCCGCTGACCCCATGATCTCGGGCTTCAAGTTTCGATTCCCCGGGCTTCTAGTTTTGTGCATCAAAAAATGGGTTCTAGGCTAAACTCGCAGTTCTAAGTGAATTAGCCTTGCTGTGGCAGTCAAGTTCGGACTCGCGCCCCAGGCGCGCGTCGTTTCAGAAAGAGGAACCATGGCAGCTTCCGTCTGGTCGGGTCACCTAACCTTTGGACTTATCTCCATGCCGGTGCGACTGTTTTCCGGCGCGCGTAGTTCGGGAATTTCGTTCAACATGCTGCATCGGCCCGACAAACAGCGAGTAAAGCAGCAATATATTTGTCCCCTCGAAAACAAGGTCGTTGAGCGCAACGAGATAGTCAAGGGCTACGAGTTCCGCAAGGACGAATACATCGTCATCGAACCCGAAGAGATCAAGAAGATTGAACCCGTAACGGCCAAGACCATGGAGATCCTCGAATTCGTGAAGTCCAGCGACGTAGATCCGGTTTATTTTGAGTCGTCATATTACATGCTGCCGGAAGAGGCGGGACGCCGTCCCTATGCTTTGCTCACGAGGGCGCTGGACGAGAGCGATTTTGTTGCGATTGCAAAAGTCACCATGCACAACCGCGAGTACACGGTGTTTCTGCGGCCTCACGAGGGCGGATTGATGTTGCACACCATGTACTACGCCGAAGAAGTGCGGAAGGTGGAAGGTTTCGGCGCTCCCGATGTTGAGTTGAAGGAAGCCGAAGTGAAAGTTGCGCACCAATTGATCGAAGCGCTCGCTGATGAGTGGAACCCGGAGAAATATACTGACAGTTTTCAGGAGAACCTGAAGAAGCTGATCCAGGCAAAACTCGAAGGCGGAGAAGTAGCGGCTGTCGAGAAGCCCAAGAAACTCGCCCCGGTCGTAGACCTCATGGCGGCTCTAAAGCAAAGCCTGGCGCAGATGGAAGGCAAGAAAAAACCAGCAGCTACTGCCAAGGCAGAGCCGCAGGCGGTGGCTGCCGGGGGCAAGTCGCGGCGCGGACGTTAAGCTCAGACTGCGGGCTACAGCTATCGGCTTGCAGCCACGGGAATCGTTAGGACTCGCCCACTGGCGTTGAGTCCTCGGTTCTCAATCTGGCAGCAGTCATCGCTGCTTGTCATTGGTCTTGGGTCTTGGATGTGTCCCAACTTGTTTTTGCCTCGGCTGACACCGTCAACATTTTCGGCTTGCGGTCCAACTGGAAGTTCCCTCCGGGCATCACATGTGCTTGTTGGCAATCTAGGTTGAACGATTTACGTTGACAGACAAGGTCTCAGGCCTGAAGACCGAGACTTTTCCTCGCGCGCGGATAACCCGCACTCTGGCGCGGATTATCCGTAACCAGTAGAATTGGCTTCCGCCTGAATCACTTGAACCAGAACTCCGTTGGGGTGCAGATGAGGTTGCGACATTTAGGTCAATTGCTTGTGGTGTTGGCTTGCACCGTGGTATGCGTGTCTTGCGGGCAAGTGTACCGCCCGGTAGTAATTCCCATCACGATAACTCCGCCGAATCCAAGTAATTTTCACGAAGTGTTTGCCATCAATGCCAATGTGCCCTTCAACCCGGGCACCGGGATGCAGGTCGATGTTTCCGGGGACACAAACGTAGGCGTGATCAATATTGGGCTCAATCCGATGCACGCCGCCATTCTGCCCAATAACACACGAGTATTTGTGGCGAGCGCTGGCAGTGTCGTCGGTCAGTCCGACATTGTTACATCGTTCACTCCGGCGTTCGATGTTGTCACCGCGACTGGATTAGGCGCCGGGGTCACAATCAGTTTGCCTGGTCAGACATCTGGCATCACCGCTATAAGCGAGTCCGGCAATCTGGTCACAGCCACGCTCGATGCCCCGCTCAACAACATCGGGCTCGGCGATGTGATCGTCATCGCAGGTGCAGGCGTTGCTGGGTACGACGGCACTTTTACTCTGTTCTCGATCAGCGCGACAACCATTCAATACGTGAACTCGGTCACCGGGCTCGCGCCATCTTTGGGTGGAACCGCATCGGTCCCGGCGCAGCCCGTCTTCCTTGCCAGCACCCAGAACAATGCTATGTACGTCGCAAACTATAACTCCAGCTCGGTTGCGCTTATCAATACGTCACTGAATGCCGTCACCAATAGCGCGCTCGTGGGGTCGCACCCGGTCGCTTTAGCGGAGACTCCAAACGGCAACAAGCTCTACGTGGCAAACCAAGGCAGCAACGCGGTCAGCAGCTTGAATACGGTTGATATGTCTCAGAACGCTGTGACCGGCTTCTCCGGGATCGCGCCAGTCTGGTTGGTGTCCCGGAGTGACAGCCAGAAGGTGTACGTGCTCACGCAAGGCAACGGGCAGCTGGTGACGATTGACACCGCCACGGATACAGTCGTCAGCACTCTTCCGGTGGGTGCCGGGGCCAACTTCATTTTTTATGATCCACACCTGAACCGTCTCTATGTGACTAACCCTTCGACCAGCATGGTATACGTCTTTTCCACCGTCGGAGGAGCTAACGACACACCGATTCAGCTCTCGGTCATCTCCATGACTGCGGGCCCCAACCCGCCGTGCCCCAGCGGGTGCTCGCCCTCTTCGGTGACGGCTCTACGCGATGGCAGCCGGTTTTACGTTGCCAGCTACGAGATAGCGACATCTTGTCCGGACTCAGTTGTGGGCTCGTCTTCTGCCTGCGTGATCCCTCGCCTCACGGTGTTCGACGCCAACAGTTTCGCGGCAAGGACCGCTCTGACCTTGCTCAGTTCGCCACCGTTCGCATCGAATCCAAGTACCCATCAATTTCAGTACGCCGTGCCGCCGGTCGCGTCCTGCGCTCCGGCGGCTCTGTATGCCCCGGGTACCACTCGTTTCCGGGTGTTCACGACTGCTTCCGTGGACAGCAGTCGCGTCTACGTGAGCATGTGCGATGCTGGCGCGATTGCCATCGTCACGACGACCACGAGTTCTATCAGCCCCGGGGGAAACACGCCGGATACGCTGGTTACGGACCTGGCTGCGCCTTTCAGCGCGGGTTCCAGCTCGACGGGCGGCGAGCCGCCACCTCAGAACCCAGTGTTTCTTCTTACCGGTCAGTAGAATCGCAGGTTCGGACGAGGGCAGGAACACAGGGAGCAGCCACTCAGGCTTTACTGGTGACTTCTTCGGGGGCCGCTTCTTTCTGTGCGTAGTGAGATTCAACGTAGTTGTCGAGAATCTCAATGAACTCGGCGACAATGCGGTCGCCCTTCAGCGTGGTGAACAGGCGGCCATCTACATAGACGGGAGCTTTGGGTTCCTCGAACGTTCCGGGCAGGGAAATACCGAGACTGGCGTGTTTAGATTCGCCGGGGCCATTGACCACGCAGCCCATGACCGCCACCTTCATCTCTTCGACTCCGGTGTAACTGCCCTTCCATACTGGCATCTGCTCGCGTAAATAGGTTTGAATCTGTTGTGCCATCTCCTGGAAGAAAGTGCTGGTGGTGCGTCCGCAGCCGGGGCAGGCTGTGACCTGCGGAGTGAAGCTGCGCATGCCCATGGATTGCAGAATCTGCTGTCCGACACGAACCTCTTCCGTGCGATCGCCGCCGGGAGCAGGGGTGAGCGAGACGCGAATCGTATCGCCGATGCCTTCCTGGAGCAGGACTCCCAGGGCTGCGCTGGAAGCTACAACACCCTTTGCGCCCATGCCAGCTTCGGTCAGGCCGAGGTGCAGAGGGTAATCGCAGCGGGCTGCGAGAGCGCAATACACGTCGATCAAATCCTGCACCCCGCTGACTTTCGCGCTCAGGATGATCTGGTCGGCCCGCAGGCCGCATTTCTGCGCCAGTTCAGCGGAGTTAAGCGCGCTGACCACCATGGCTTCCATGGTCACTTCGCGGGCATCTTTAGGCTCGTCGAGGCGAGAGTTTTCGTCCATCATGCGCGTAAGCAAAGCCTGGTCAAGCGATCCCCAGTTCACGCCGATACGCACCGGTTTTTGATACTTGACCGCGACTTCGATCATGGTGCGGAAATTACCATCATCCTTGCGACCGATCCCTACGTTGCCGGGATTGATCCGGTACTTGGCGAGATCGCGAGCGCACTCGGGATACTTAGTGAGCAACTGGTGACCGTTATAGTGGAAGTCGCCGATGATGGGCACGCGCACGCCCTGCTTGTCGAGTTCCTCAACAATGTGCGGCACTGCTGCCGCCGCTTCATCGTTGTTGACCGTGACCCGCACCAGCTCTGAGCCAGCACGAGCCAGTGCGGCCACTTGCTGGACGGTCGAAGGAACATCGGCGGTGTCAGTGTTGGTCATCGACTGCACCACAACTGGTGCATCGGAGCCCACTCGCACTCCGCCGACCAGGGCCGTAACCGTCTTTCTGCGTTCGATTGTCGCCATGAGGAATATCTAGTTTAACACGCCGAAAATGGGCCTGCGGCACGGCTGGGTTGAGGCGGGTTAACGCCGAGGGCTGAGCTTCGAAGAATATGGCTGCTTACGGCAGCCGGCCAGCCAGTCCTGGGATAGTCTTCATCAGATCGTTATAGATGACCATCACCGCGAACAGTACCAAGAAGACGAAGGCGGCCTGGTAAACGCGCTCCTTAATACGCAAGCTAATGTCATGGCGCATAAGGCCTTCGATCAAAAGGAATAGGATCACGCCACCGTCCAGAATAGGAATCGGTAGCAGGTTGAAGATGCCGAGATTCAGGCTGATCCCGGCCATCAGCTCCATCAGAGGTGTCCAACCTTTTTGCTGCGCCGCGTATCCGGCATCCTGAGCAATGCCAATTGGCCCAGAGACGGCACGGAGCGAGACCTTCCGTTGGACGATCTTTTTAGCCAGCTCCAGAATGAGCAGTGAATATTTCTTGTTCTCCTGCAAAGAAAGACTCAATGCCCGGGCGAAGGGTAACTTGGTTACCGCCGTCTCGCCTTTGTTGAGGAATCCTAGCCGATATCTCTGTTCCTTGGGGTCCTCAGTCTTCGAGAGCACCGGTTGCATGCGAAAACTCAGGGTTTGGCCGCCACGGATCACCGTGAGCTCGACGGGCTCTTCCTTGGTTTGTTGAAGGCGCTCAATCATGGTTTCGATGGAACCTACCGGGCTTCCATCCATGGCAACAATTCTGTCGTTTTCCTTGATGCCAGCTTTGGCAGCTGGCATTTCCGCCTCAAGCCGACCCACGATGACGGGTTGTTTCGGAAACCAGCCAGCCGAACCCACCTCAGAGGTAGTCACCGCCTTCGGCACAATGGTTTTCTCGAAGACCTGATCTCCGCGCTGGATGCTGATGGTCAGGGGCTGGTTGGGGCTAAGCCATACGCGGGGCTGTAATTGTTCCCAGGTTGGATTTTCAATGCCATCGACTCTCACGATCCGGTCGCCCGGCTGCAACCCGGCTTGGGCTGCAGCCGAATCGCGCTTCACACCTTCGATGACCGCTGGTGTGTCGAGGTAAACCGGATATTCGTAATGCACCATGTAAACCGTTGTCAGCAGGAACACCGCGAGAAAGATATTCATCAAGGGGCCGGCAATCGCGATCAGGAAGCGGTGCCAGCGGGAGTGCGAAAGGAACTCGGCAGGATCTCCGGTGCGCTCGTCCATCGGATTCTCGCCGCTCATCTTGACGTAGCCCCCGAGCGGGATGGCGCTGACACGGTAGTCGGTGTCGCCCTTGCGAAAACCGAATAGACGCTTGCCGAAGCCAATGGAGAATACTTCCACTCGCACGCCCAGCCACTTCGCCACTGCATAGTGGCCGAACTCGTGGACCAGAATCATGAAGCCCAGGACGGCGACGACGGCAACGATTGAGATAAGGAAATCAGACATAAAAGAGATACGTAAGACCGCCCCTTATTAGATTCACTGCACCACTTACCTAGACCACCGATGTTGCCCGTTGAATGGCCTTCCCCTGGCTTACCCGCTCTAGAGCGCATCGGCGGGCTTGGCCATCGGCTTCAAGCACCTGGGGTATAGATTCCAAATGTCCGGATTCAGTTGCAGAAAGCACGTCTTCGATGACCCGCGGAATCTGATCGAAGCCAATGCGGCCTTCGAGAAATGCGGCTACAGCTACTTCATCAGCCGCATTGAGCGCCACAGTCTTCGCTCCTCCTGCCTCCGCGGCCTCATAGGCGAGACGAAGACAAGGAAATTTACTCATGTCCGGGGGGCAGAAGTCGAGATGACGCAAGTCACCAACAGGAAAACGCATGTCCGATTGGATGCGTTCGGGGTAGGTCAGAGCGTAAAGGATGGGCAGGCGCATATCGGTCACCGAAAACTGAGCAAGTATGCTGCCATCGACGAACTCGACCATGGAATGAATGTTCGACTGCGGATGGACGATCACTTCCACTTGTCTTACCCCAAGGTGAAACAACCTGCAGGCTTCGATTACCTCAAAGCCCTTGTTCATCAATGTCGCTGAGTCGATGGTGATACGCTTGCCCATTTTCCAAGTCGGATGGTTCAGGGCCTGCTCCGCGGTAATGGACGCGAACTGCGAGCGTGGCGTATTCAGAAACGGCCCGCCCGAAGCCGTGAGCCAGATGCGCTCGACTTCTTCGATGCGACCGCCGCGGAGGCACTGATGCACCGCGTTGTGTTCACTGTCAATGGGTAGCAGCGGTTTCGACTGCTTGCGCGCCTCGGCAGTGATTAGCTCCCCTGCCGCGACCAGGCACTCTTTATTGGCGAGGCCCACAATCTTGCCGCTCCTCACCGCCTCGTAAGTCGCTTCCAGACCGGCTACTCCGACGATGGCGCTTACCACGAAATCCACATCCGAATGGGTCGCAACCCGCACCGCTCCTGCTGGTCCGTGGACGATCTCAATTCCCCCACGGCCTTCTTTCTTCAAACGTCCGCGCAAGGTGGCGGCGTCGCTTTCTGACGCCATGGACACAACCAGCGGCTGCCAGCGCATCGCCTGCTCGAACGTGGTCTCCACATTTCCGCCGGCGGCGAGCGTCACAATCTGAAAGCGGTCGGGATAGGATTCAGCGACACTAAGCGTGCTGCAACCGATCGACCCTGTCGACCCCAGGATGGCAATGCGTCTCATGACAGCAGTTTAATTTTACGCGATTCCTGGCTCGTGTTTCCGGGGCAGGCGGCTGGGGGAGGCTACTGCATCACGCGCCAAGCTGCATAGTACCACAGTAGCGGAGCAGCAAAGAGCAGGGCATCAATGCGGTCAAGCATGCCGCCGTGGCCGGGCAGAATCGTGCCTGAGTCCTTGACGTTGGCGCCGCGCTTGATCAGCGATTCGACCAAATCGCCAAGCTGCGCCGCCATATTAATCGCGATGGTGAGCAAGATGATCGGCCACAGAGCCGGCTTCTCCAGTCCGAACAAGCCGTCGCGCCGCTCGATCAGGCCCACATTCAACATGGCAGAACTCAGCGGCAGGGCGTAGTGGAAGAGAACAACTCCAACCGCCAGACTCGCCGCCAACGAGGCTGCCGCACCCTCCCAGGTTTTCTTGGGACTCATGCGTGGTGCCATTAGATGTCGCCCAATAGATTTGCCGACGAAGTAGGCGAAAATATCTCCCGCCCAAACGACCAGCAGCAGATACAACAACAGAAACGCTCCGGCCCACTGCTGGCGAAGCTGTACCAACATGCCTAGCGGCAGGGCGATGTAAGTGAATGCAAACACCGCCGCCGCAGCGGCGGGATAAGCCCCGCTCATGTTGTCGCGCCGCATGGTGATGGTCAGAAAAAGAAAGGGCGCGATGGCCGCGGCGAAGGCCAGGCTGATAAGGAATTTTGCCGTTGAAAACAGCGGGGTTTCAGCGCCCAGGTTGATCGCCAGCAACAAAAAAAAACCTGCCACGAACCCATAGGTGGGAATGCGCAAGGGCCGTACGCCGTACGATTCGGTAAGCTTTAGAAATTCATGAACCGTGAGAAGAGCTATGAGAGCGGCGACCAGTGCCACCACCGAAACCGGCGCCCGCAGCACCAGGACGAGAACAATCGGGATTAGGACGGCCGCGGTCGCGATGCGCTTTAGCAAGAGAAGTAAGTTTCGCTCTGAAAAGGCCCGGCTTCAGCTACTTGTGGTTCTTCGCATGCTCCGGATTCGTATGCGCTTCCCCGTGATTCAGCCCGCCATAGCGCCGCTCCCGCTTCTGGTATTCGGCGATACCTTCAAGCAGATGCACTCCCCGAAAATCTGGCCACAATGTCGGCGTCACGTAAATCTCGGCATATGCCAGTTGCCACAGCAAGAAGTTGCTAAGCCGCATCTCGCCGCTGGTGCGCACCACAAGATCCGGATCAGGCAGCGCACGCGTATAGAGATGGCGTGCGACCGCATCTTCGTTGATTTCGAGATGATCAATGCCACCATTGCTGGTGGCTTTCTCAACCATCGAGCGAAATGCGTCCACCAGTTCGCTGCGAGCGCTGTAATTTAGCGCCAACGTGAGCACCATGCCGGTGTTGCGCGCCGTGCTCTCCCGCGCCCATGCCATGCGTTCCTGCACGTCTTCGGGGAGCTCGTGCTGCCGCCCAATGTATTCCAGGCGGATGTTGTTTTCATTGAGCGCGGGCACTTCCGCCTTCAGATAGCGGCCGAGGAGTCCCATAAGAAACCCAACTTCGCTCCTGGGACGCTTCTTCCAGTTCTCTTCCGAGAAGGCATACAGCGTCAGCGCTGGTATACGGATGCGAGCGGCGGTCTCGATGGTCGAGCGCACCGCCGTGACGCCGGCGCGATGCCCGGCCACGCGCGGGAGATGTCGCCGCTTGGCCCAGCGTCCGTTGCCGTCCATGATGATGGCGATGTGTCTTGGGAGCCGATCCGGATCAAGCTGTCGGTAGACTTCGGTCTCTTTTCGATCCAGTCCGGCGGGAATTCTTGCCTGCAACGGGTATCCCCTTCCGAATCATGAAGCTAACATAGGGAAGCAGTTGTTGCAATGCAGGGGAACCAAGTCGGAGGCAGGCCGCGCCGCGGGAGCGTCCGTCCGCAAGTGTTACTTTGCTTCCTCGGGAACTACCAACAGCTCCAGCTTTTCTGTGTGCCGCAGTACAAGCAGCGAGCAGCTCACCCCGACCCGCACATCGGTCAGCAAGCGATGCAGATCATCCACGCCAGCCACTGGCTGGCCTTCCAGCGCGACGATGACATCGCCCTCCCTTAATCCAGCTCGTTGTGCCGGGCTGCCGCTTTCGGTCGACAACACAATCACTCCTGTTTCCTTTGGCAGATCGTAGAAGCGCACCACCCGGCGATGCACCGGGACGGTCTGCGCTGATACGCCAATGTAGCTGCGGCGGATTCTTCCATCGCGCAGCAGGCGGCTGGCCACGAACTTCGCCGTATTGATGCCGATTGCGAAGCATATACCTTGTGCGGGGAGAATGGTGGCTGTGTTCACCCCGACGACGCGGCCTGCCGAATCCACCAGCGGGCCGCCGGAGTTCCCAGGATTGAGCGAGGCGTCGGTCTGAACAACATCGTCGATAAGCCGCCCCGAGTACGATCGCAGCGACCGGCCCAGAGCGCTTACTACTCCCGCCGTTACGGTGGACTGAAATCCATACGGCGCGCCGATCGCGATGACCACCTGTCCCACGCGAAGCTGCTGGGAATCGCCGAGTCTAGCGGCGGTTAGGCCGGGTTCGTCGACGCGAATCACGGCAAGGTCGCTCGCCGGATCGTCACCGATGGCGCTGGCAGACATGCGGCGCCCGTCGGGCAACTTGACGTCAATGCGTCGGGCGTCGTGAACCACGTGGCTGTTGGTCAGGATTAATCCATCGGGCGTAAACACGAATCCAGAGCCGCCACCGCGTCGCTCGCTGGGCTCGCCGGTGCGCGTGCGGCCGCCCGACTGATGCACTTCGATGTTCACCACCGACGGACTGACCCGCTCCACTGCTCCAGTTACTGCGCGCGAGTAGGCATCGAGCAATGCGCCGTCGGCTTCCGCGACCGACCCTCGCAGAGAGGATTCGCTGCTCCGTCGCTCTGATCCGGCAGATTGGCTGAGAAAGGCGGCATCGCAGCTAACCGAAGTGGAGACCGCGCCGCTATCTTCGAGACTCATGCTCGATAGATGTCAGTTGATCTGTTTCGGATTCAGAGCGGCCCGATCGACATCTTCATGGGGCAAAAAACACCGGGACCAAGCATGGTCCCGGTGTTGAGTTGGCTGGTTGCCCGGATAAAAATTGAGCCGCTTACGCGGCCTGAGCGAAGCGCGAGCTGCGTGCCGAAAATCCTGAGCCGCGCTCTTGGCGGCAAAGCAGCTAAAGCCGAGCCGGTTACGCGGTTCGCCGCGGTCGCACCGTCAAATCCCGCAACTGGGTCAGAATGCTGGACATCTGCATTCCGTTGAGCTGCGAAACAAACGGCAGAATCTCGGCTACAAACTGGTCTTTCACCAGTTCGCTGATTTCGTCCTGACGGCTCTTTTCACCGCCAGTGAGCAGTTCCGGCACGGTTACCTCCAGTGCTCGCGCCAGCCGCTCCAGGGAAGACAGCGTAGGCGTGGCCTTCTCGTTTTCGATTTTCGACACGTAGGTTCGCGGCACCGACATCCGTCCAGCCAGTTGCCGCTGGCTGAGCCCGTTACGCAGGCGCAGTGAGCGGATCGACGTGGCCAGGTTCAAGTGTCCGCGGCCATTGCCGTGGCTTGGCATCATCACCGGCTCGGGCGCGATTTGCACCGGTTCTGGTTCTTCCTCGTCCATGGACAAGTGGCAGCGGCGGCAGTTGTTATTGGCGGTGCGGAATTGCACCAGCAGGCAGTGATCGCAGCGTACGACCTCCCGTGCGTTTACCGGGGCAAGAGTCGTGGCCATTGGGTTGTGGGAGTGCCAGAGCGGGCTACTCCTGGAACCGTGTGTGGAGGAGAGGTTCCAAAACCTCAAGCGTAATCTGAGGTCCAGCCCCTGTGGATGTCAAGTATAAAATGAAATGAAACACGAAGTGCTTCGTTCAAAAATCGAAATAACCCAGTGAGAAACCGGAGAAAACAAGGAAAAACATGATGGATCGGAACGCCGCGTGGTGTTTACTAACTGAGTTCACCCAGTCCGAAAGTTTGCGCAAACACGGGCTCGCCGTCGAAGCGTGCATGCGCGCCTACGGTCGAAAATTCGCTGCGGGTTCGGCATCGGCTTCAACCAATGACGAAGAACTCTGGGGCATCGTCGGACTCATTCACGACTTCGATTATGAAAAATATCCCAGCCTCGATGATCATCCTTACAAGGGCAACGCAGTTCTGAAACAGCGAGGCTGCCCGGAGGTGATCAGTCGTGCTGTGATGTCGCACGCCGAATACACAGGAGTCACTCGAGATTCGATGATGGAGAAGGCCCTGTTCGCCTGCGACGAGCTAGCCGGATTCATCACCGCCGTCGCCCTCATCAAGCCCGGCAAGTCCCTCGCCGAGGTCGACACCAAGTCAGTCAGAAAGAGAATGAAAGACAAAGCCTTCGCCCGCAAAATCAATCGCGAGGACATCATTAACGGCGCGGTTGGACTGGGCGTGGATCTAGACGAGCACATCGGGTTCTGTATTGAGGCGTTGAAGGGAATTGCAAGGGAGCTTGGGTTGGACGGCAGCGCGGTGAAAACGGCCTCGTAGTGGCACCGCTAGCGGATTCCATCCGCCCAAGGACGAATCGCCTCCCACCTGTGTGCTTGGCGCGAAAGAACGGGAGGGCACGGCTTCCAGCCTACCGCACAACTTCAGCCACCTTACCGCTCGCAATCAACTCCGCCAGCCGCGTGAAGTCCTGATACATGGCGCGGTCCTTCACCATCGTCGGGCATACCGCGCGGATTGCCGCGTGCGCAGCTTGTCCTCGCTTAGACGTCTTGAGCGGTGCGAGAAAGTCGAGCGCTTGGGCTACGGCCATGGCCTCAATGGCGAGCACGTTACGCGTGTTGGCGACGATGCGCGTGAGCTTCATCGCCGCCGTCATACCCATCGAGACGTAATCTTCCTTGTTGCCTGACGTCGTGATCGAGTCTGCTGATGCGGGATGCGCCAGCACTTTGTTCTCGCTCACCAGCGACGCGGCCGTGACCTGCGGCAGCATGAAACCGGAGTTCAGCCCCGCCCCAGCCGCGAGGAATGGCGGCAGGCCTTCGTTCAGCGCAGGATTCACCAGCCGTTCCAGGCGCCGCTCGCTGATGCCGGCTAGCGCGGTGAGAGCGATGGCAAGAAAGTCGAGGGCGAACGCCAAAGGCTGGCCGTGAAAGTTTCCCCCCGAAATAATGTCGCCTTCAGCCTGGCTGGCGTCCCTGACGAAGACCAGCGGATTATCGACGGCAGAGTTTACTTCGACTTCGAAGACCTCGCGGCAATGCGCCAGCGTGTCGCGCGCCGCGCCGTGTACTTGCGGGATGCAGCGCAGCGAATATGCGTCCTGAACCTTGCCGCAGTCGCGATGGGACTCGCGAATCTGGCTGCCTTCAAGCACGCGGCGCAGGTTGGCCGCACTCTTCAACTGCCCGCTGTGTGGACGGGCCCGGTGAATGCGCTCATCGAAAGCGACGTCCGTGCCCTTGAGCGCATCACAACACAGGGCGCCGAGAACATCGGCCGTGTCCACCAGAATTTCTGCGGCCAGCAGAGCCAGCGTCCCCACCGCCAGCATGCCCTGTGTGCCATTGATGAGAGAGATGGTTTCTTTTGCCTCGAGTACGAGCGGCTTTATCTGCGCCCGCTTCAGCGCTTCAGCAGCGGCGATGCGCGCGCCTTTATCGTCGATACATTCGCCTTCGCCAATGAGGGCGAGGGCCAGATGCGCCAGCGGCGCGAGATCTCCGCTTGCCCCCACGCTGCCTTGCGAAGGCACCATGGGAGTGACGCCGCGATTGAGGAATTCACAGAGCGTATCAATCACCACCGGGCGCACGCCCGAGCAACCCTTCGCGAGAGAGTTGGCGCGCAACAGCATCATGGCGCGCGTCTCCGCAACCGACAGCGGCTCGCCGACTCCGGCGGCGTGTGAGCGCACCAGATTGACTTGCAGTTCGCGAATCTGGTCGCCGGCAATGCGGACGTCACTGAGCTGGCCCACGCCGGTGGTGATCGCGTAGGCGAGCTTATTGTTCGCTACCACGGCATCCACCACGGCGCGTGCGCTCCCGACCGCTTCGCGTGCGTCCGGCGCCAGAAGTACAGGACGCCGGTCACCAATCAGCGCGACTTCGCGCACCGCTTCCAGAGTGAGATCATTCCCGTTGATGTGAAGGGCTTTCAAAAGAGTTCCCTGATTTCTATCTTCCGTGTTCGCTTCTGCCTCGAATTGCAATCTACTTTCGCAGCGCGGCGCGAAATGCGTTCAAATATTTGTCGGGCAAAACAGCGGTCTTCATTTGCGCGTCGGTGACGATGTGTGTGGTCTCCCCCTCGGCCATCAGTGCGCCATCGGACAGGCGAACCAGTTCGTAGCCAAAATGAAGCATGGAGTCGCGAGCCCTCTTCAGCCGGGTGCGCACCAGCACCTCTTCGTCATAACGCACCGGAGCGCGATAGCGGCAGGTGGCCTCCGCGACGGCGATGAAACGGTTGTCTTTGCTTTCCATATCGCGGTAGGAGAAGCCCATCTGCCGCAGCAATTCGACCCGGCCCACTTCGAACCAGATGAAATGATTCGAGTGATAGACCACGCCCATTTGGTCGGTCTCGGCGTAACGTACGCGTAGACGGGTTTCATTCACCGCGGGGTGATTGTTACCGCTCATTTTCCACTCCAGCGCGGCTTGCGCTTTTCGAGAAATGATGAGACGCCTTCACGGAAATCCGCCGTACTCCGTATGGCGGCATTCTCCCGCACCGCAGCCTCGATCTGAGCGTCCAGTTCAGCCCGAGCGTGATCGGTAAGCAGGCGCTTGGTGGCGTGCAAAGAAGCGGGACTGTTCTCGAGGAGCATCGCCGCCAATTCCCCAGCCTTCGCCAGCAAGTTTTCCGGAGCCACGATTTCGTTGATCAGCCCGATGCGTGCCGCTTCGTCTGCTCCGATAATGCGGCCCGTAAGCAGTAGATCGCGCGCCTGTTTTTCGCCGACCTGCCGAAGCAGAAAGGTGGACACGATCGCTGGCACAAATCCAATGCGCACTTCGGTATAGCCAAACTTGGCCTCCGGTACGGCAAGGGTGAAGTCGCACAGCAGAGCAAGCCCCGTGCCACCCGCGATCGCCGCTCCATTCACCGCTGCAATAGTCACCTTAGGAAACTCATAGAGCGAGCGGAAGAGGCGGACCATGGTCTCCGAATCTTTCAGATTCTGCTCCGCAGAGCGGCCAATAAGCGCCTTCAGGTCGTCCAGGTCCATGCCCGAACAGAAGGCTTTGCCTGCGCCGGTGATAATGAGCACTTGAGCCCGCGACTTGGCGACCTCATCGAGGCCTCGAAGCAAGTCGTCCATCAACTCGAAACTGATGGCGTTGCGCTTGTCCGGCCGGTTCAGCGTGATCGTGGCCACAGCAGCGTGGTGCGCGAGTTGGATTGTGGTGTAGGACATTTCAAGATCAGCAGATTTCACCGATGAACGAGACCACGGCGACACTACATCGCATGGACTCGACAATCTCTGCCCATTCTCGATGGCGGCTCAATCCGCAGCCACCGAAGTCGTGTACCGCCTTCCGATCTCTGCCGTGGCTTGCAACAGCGTGTCCAGCGGCTTCAGCGGCGGTAATTGTGCGCCACGTTGATGCAAAGCTTCAATGACTTTTTCGGTGGCGATATTTCCCACCAGCGCGTCCTGGGCGAAGGGACACCCGCCGAGGCCGCCCAAGGCGGAATCAAAGCGGCGGCAGCCGGCGTCGTAGGCCGCAAGAATCCTTTCGGCGGCGTGCTCGGGACGGCTGTGCAGGTGTACGCCAATCTCAAGGTAATCGTACTTTGCCATCACCGCGCCGACCAGGTCACTGATCTGCTGCGGAATCGCCATGCCGACTGTGTCGGCCAGAGAAATCATGTGGAGATTATCCACTTCCATCAGCGCTATGGCTTCGATGACCTCGTCGATGCTCCAGGGATCACCATAGGGATTGCCGAATGCCATGGAAATATAAACCACCACGTCGAGTCCGGCAGCATCAGCTTTGTTCTGAATCTTCTCCAGTTCCTCCAAAGCGTCTTCGGCGGACTGTTCCTGATTCTTCCGCAGAAATGTCTCGGAGATGGAATACGGAAACCCCAGCGTCTTCACGGCCTGCGTCTCGATGGCCCGCTGTGCGCCTTTTTCATTGACCACGATCCCAATGATCTCGACATCATCCGGGGGATCGAGTTCCTTCAATACTTCTTCCGAATCCGCCATTTGGGGCACAGCTTTCGGGGATACGAATGAGACGGCATCGAGGTGCTTGAATCCCGCGCTAATCAGCGCCTGCAAATAAGTCCGCTTGAGGTCAGAGGGAATTTGTCCCTTCAGCCCCTGCCAGGCGTCGCGCGGGCATTCGATGAGTGTTATGGAATCCGCTCTTAGCATTTAGTTCTTGGCGGTTAGCCAAAATCAGCAACGGAAACATGATCTATCGGATTACGGTGCCGCCGCCAGCGCATGCACAGCCGTCGATCCAGTCGTCGATTGCCGATGGCAAACCGAAAATCAACCCCTCCGTCTATCCGGCTGAATCATGTTTGCAGCACTCCCACTTTGAACTCGGCCACGTCCGGATTCAAGGCCGCGGCTTCGAGCGCTTGCGCGATGGCCTCGCGAGTCTCCACCGGATCAATAATCTTGTCAATCCACAGGCGAGCCGCGCCGTATCGTGGGTCGGTTTGCTCGTCGTAGGTGCGCTTGGTTGATTCGAGTAGCTCTTTGCGTTCATCGTCGCTGAGGGTTTTGCCACTGCGCTGCAGTTGCTGAATCTTGATTTCGACCAATGTGCCCGCAGCCGCGTCACCGCTCATCACGGCGTAGCGCGCCGTCGGCCAGGCAAAGATGAAGCGCGGGTCATAGGCTTTGCCGCACATCGCGTAGTGGCCGGCGCCGAATGATCCGCCGACGATCACCGTAATTTTTGGGACAACAGAATTCGACACGGCATTCACCATCTTCGCGCCCGCCTTGATGATGCCGCTCCACTCCGCGTCACGGCCCACCATGAAGCCGTTCACGTCATGAAAAAAAATCAGGGGGATGAGATTCTGATTGCAATCCATAATGAAGCGGGCGGCTTTTTCGGCCGATTCGGTATAGATGACCCCACCAAACTCCACGCGTTTGTGGCCTTCATGGTCGGTGGCTTGGGCATGCAGCTTTTGATTGGCGACGATGCCCACCGCAAAGCCTCCGATGCGCCCATAGCCGCAGACCAGCGTCTTGCCGTACTCCGCTTTGTATTCGTCGAAGCGGCTGCCATCAAGCACGCGGGCCAGAATTTCCTTCATGTCGTAGGGGCGCGCCGGCGACGAATCATAGATGCCATACATTTCTTCAGCCGGCAACAGTGGGTCGACCGGCTTCTTGCGCTCCCACGGCGACTGCCGGCGATAGCCCCATTTTTCAATAATCGAGCGGATGCGCGTCAGGCAGGCTTCATCATTGGGCTCGCGGAAGTCCACGGTGCCGCTGATGGCGGAATGCATGGCCGCGCCGCCTAACTCCTCGGCGGAGACTTTTTGTCCGATGGCCGCCTGCACCAGCGCGGGGCCGGCAAGAAAGAGTCCGCTGCCGTCCGTCATGAGTACGTGATCGCACATCACGGGCAGATAACCGCCGCCGGCGACGCACATACCCATGATGGCCGCTATCTGGGGAATGCCCATGGCTGACATGACGGCGTTGTTGCGAAAGACGCGGCCAAAATCATCCGTGTCCGGGAAAACGTCTTCCTGAAGCGGGAGAAAAACTCCGGCCGAGTCGACCAGGTAGATGGTTGGAATTCGGTTTTCGATCGCAATGTTTTGAGCCCGGATGACCTTTTTAGAAGTCATCGGGAAGAACGCTCCGGCCTTTACAGTGGCGTCATTGGCGATGATCATGACCAGGCGGGTTTCGATTCGAGCAAGGCCAGTGATTACTCCGGCGGCGGGTGCACCACCCCATTCTTCGTACAGGCCGTGGGCCGCGAACAGTCCTAATTCGAAAAAGCTTCCTGCATCTACGAGCAGGTCAATACGCTCGCGGGCTGTCTTGCGCCCCTTGTTGTGCTGGCTTTCGACAGCTTTGGCGCCACCCCCTTCGCAGATTTTTTCCCCTTCGTTGCGCACCTGCGACATCAGATCAGCCAGAAAACGCATGTTGGCTTCGAAGCGGGCGGAAGTGGGATCGATCTTTGTCGGCAAGACGTTGGACGTGGTGTCCGATTTCACAATAGGGGTTTCGTGACGGTCAGCCATGGTGGAAGGGAGCGGACTGATTACGGTATACCAGCGGAGAGGAAGGGCGCAAACCAGGAGCGCGAGCATTCAGCACTGAGCATTCAGTCCGTTAAATGTCTTTTCCATCTTACAAAATTCCTAGTCGTGCAAGGGCTTGCTTTTCCGGGAGCGCACAGACGACGTCCACCAGCCCCATGCGTAGTGCCTGCTCCGCCGTGATTCTTTCCGCTGCTACGAAGATTTCGAAGGCGCGGGCCCTTCCGATCAATCTTGGCAGCCTTTGCGTGCCACCCCATCCGGTGACCAGGCCGAGTGCTGCTCCGCGGTGTCCGAATAGCGCATTGGGTGCGGCGATGCGACGGTGGCAGGCTAGCGCCAGGTCTAGTCCTCCGCCCATGCAGTGCCCGGAGACGACGGCGTACACCGGGGCAGGGAAGTGCTCGATTTCATTCATCAATGTCTGCCCTATTTTGGAAAACTCGCAGGCTTCGGGACCGGACAGGCGTGAAATCTCATTCAAGTCCGCACCCACGGAGAAAAAGTTTGAATTTCCGGCAACGATCAATGGCTGATCTCTGCTTGTCAGTTCGCGGACCGTCTCGGTCAATGCCAGCATGCACGATTGAGTTAACCGGTTCATGCCGTCGGCAGAGGTCAAGCGCAGCAGGCGTCCAGCGTTGAACGGCTCGATTTTGAACGGGCGAGACAATGATTTGAGGAGGCTGAAGTTTTAGAATTGGTGAGTCAGCGGCGACCAGGCTGGCTAGATCCCCTTCTCGATCCATTCTGCGAGAGTGCAGCCGTCTTCCTCGAGTAAGAACGTTCCTACGCCGAAACATTCGCCGAAGAGGCGCTGTGATTCCGTGTCGCGGGCGGCGCGAGGAATCCACTGCCTGCCAACTTCATACTGGGCCGCGGTGAACCACTTCTGCGGCAGCACTTGCACCAACCCCGCCTGCAGGTAAAAAACGAACAAGGCGAAAGCAGGATCGTCGCTGCTCAGCGCCTTGTAGCTGGTGGGCACAATCAGCTCATCCACGGTGGCGAGTTCGGGCGGTACTTCGATCTTGTGCATGCCCGGCGACAGCGTCAAGGGCACTTCAAAATCTGCCCAAGGGGTCGACGCGGAATAAATGCGGTCGGTGGATTGCTTGAACCATCCTGCAATCTCCGCGAGTGAAAATGACTTCAGTTGATCGAGGTCGAAACACGTTAGACGAATGCTCCGTCCTTCCGGACACCAGATCCCGAGATGGTGGGGCAGCACCAGAAACGGTCGGCAATAGGTATTGAGGGCGAGGCGCGGCTTGTCCGGTTCCTTCTCCAGCGCCAGCGTGATCAGATATGCGACCGGACCTTGATCGCCGTGATGGGTCCAGACGAAACCTTGTCCGGCAAGCGAACGGAAGGCTGGAAAAGTCTTCCAGTACCACGGGGTAGGACCGATGGTGCGTTCAAGTTGTTGCCGGAGAGCAGTGAGCTTGGGTGCTGGCATGGGAGAGTGCAAAAGCTGATCTTGAGCGCAGCGATTCAGGCCTGCGGCACCGCGTGTCCCTTCACGTTGGCGCGGATGAATTTGACGATATCGTCCATGGCCGTGCCGGGCTGGAAAACCGCGGCCACGCCGGCTTTCTTGAGCGCCTCAATATCCTGGTCGGGGATAATGCCGCCGACCAGTACAAGAACATCGTCCATCTTGTTTTGCTTGAGCAGGTCGAGAACGCGCGGCACGATGGCGTTGTGGGCTCCGGAAAGAATCGAGAGTCCAATCACCTGCACGTCTTCTTGCAACGATGCGTTCACAATCATTTCCGGTGTCTGCCTCAGGCCGGTATAAATCACTTCCATGCCGGCGTCCCGCAGCGCGCGCGCAATTACCTTAGCCCCGCGGTCGTGGCCGTCGAGACCTGGCTTGGCTACCAACACGCGGATTTTGGGATCATTCGGCATCGGTTTCATTTAACCACAGAGCACGCGGACCCACTTAACTTACGTGTCCCGCCCCCGTCGCAGGCTTTCTCCTGGTTAGGTTTCAAACCGTCTTGATATCCAGGCTCCGCCACAAGTACCAGCACGCGATGGAGCGGTACGGCTCCCAGCATTTGGCGATCCTCTCCATGTCCTTCGGCTTGGGCAGTTTGCGTTTTTTGTAGTGCTTCTTGACCGCCACCTGGACGCCGTAGTCGCCGGTCGGCAGCACGTTGGGGCGGCGTAGCGAAAATATGAGAAACATGTGCGCCGTCCACACGCCGATGCCTTTCACCTGCGTAAGATGTTCGATTACTTCCTCATCGGGCGCATCGGCCAGCCCTGCGAAATCAAGCAACCCACCATGAGTCTTGGCCGCCAGATCTTTCAAATACGCTGATTTCTGCTTGGATAGCCCGACGCCCCGCATCTGCGCGTCTGTCAGTTTCAGAATTCCTTCCGGCGTCAGCGGATCACCGGCCAAGGCGGCGAATCGTTTGAAGATGGTGAGCGCGGCCTTGCCATTCAGTTGCTGATAGACAATCGCCTCGGCCAGGCTGGAGAACTCGGGCGGACCAAACTCCATGCGGCAGGGCCCCACGCGCTCGATAATGGCGCGGAGGACAGGGTCGGATTTCTTGAGGTGCATGACCGCTCTTCGCATGGTTCATAAAGTTATCACAAGAGCCGAGACGAGGCGAATAAAAAACGAATACTTTCCAGCCCTACATGCCCGCAAGCAAACGCCCACTTGCTGAGCCAGGTAACTGCGCGGCCGCGGCTGCGGTCACCAAAATGCGCAATGCATCACCCCGTTGGATGCCTGTCCTGCCCGGATCTTCTTTTCGGGTTTCCCTAGGCAAGATATCTTACCGTTTGCTCAATCAAGTCCGCAGTCGGCTTGTATGGGTCTCCGGGCGCGTCGTACTCGATTGAGCAATATCCCTTGTATTTGTGGCGCTTCAAAAGGGCAAACGTACGGGCAAGATCCACGTGAGTGGCTTTGCCCTGCTCGTTGACTTCGCCATCCTTTACGTGGCAGATGCCATAGGCGTGCGCAAACATGGCGTCAATCGCGCGGTAGGCATAGTCTTCGTCATGCGCATTCAAAGTGTTGCCAAAGTCCGGCAGCGCGTGCAGCCACGGGCTGTTCACCTTATCGATGACCTGCACCAGAAAGAACGGATCTTCACTCACAGGATTGTCATTCTCAAGATGCACCACGATGTTCCTTGAGGCTGCGTGCTCGACGACTTGCCGAAGGCTTTCCGCCAGCCGCTGGACGTCGGGATCTGTATCTTTGGCTCGCGGAATGTTGGTACGAACACTGGGGGATCCGATAGCCACCGCTACATCGATCCACTGCTTGCTATAGGCAATGGCCTTTTCACGTTCGGTGTGGTCAGCAGCGTACGGGCTGTGTTCGCCATCCACGGCGATATTGGCTACGCCCGCGTGAGCCTTCTCGACCGCCGTGCGAAATTCCGCCAGATATTTCGGATCCGTCGAGGAAAAGTGTCCGGTCCAAGGCTCGATCTTTTGGGCGTTGAACTTTTCTACGACGTGAGCTGCGAAGTCTTTCAGTTCGATGGTCGGATTGCCGCTCTTGTGATCCGATCCCGCGATGAACTCGCGAAACGGATAGGATGCCACCGCAACCCGTTGCCGCGGCTTGGAAGGAAACTTGACGGAAGGTTGATTGCCGCTTTCTGCGGCGCGTGATAAGGTCGGCAGCAGCCACGCTCCGGCAGTCGCGCTCGCGCACTGTCCCAGGAATCGTCTTCGAGTCGTCCCACTCAAACGGCGACAGTGTAACAGAATTAGTTTGGCTGGCGCATTGCCGCTCCGACTTCTGCTCGACTCCGCTCTTCGACAAGTCGGACGCGCGCCTCCGCCTGGAGTAGACAACCTCTCTCTGATCAGGCCTTGACTTTACCCGCCGGTAGCTGGAATCCGATCCGGCTGCGAGGAACGTCTTCAGGAATCATAAGCACCCGGATAGCCTCAATGAGTTCCTGAATGGCGGAATCATGCGAGTCAAGTCGGTTCTCCAGTTCGTCGATCTTTGCAGCCAGACTCCTGTTGGCGGCGAGCATTTCGCGCAGTCGCACGAAGGCACGTACTACGAAGACGCTCATCTGCACGGCACGCGAGGAATTTAGCACCGTCGCTGCCATGATCGCGCCGTGCTCGGTGAAGGCGTACGGTGGATATCGCCGTCCGCCGCTCCCCTTTTTTGAGGTCACAAATTGTGACCTCAAAAACTTGTGTTCCTTGGCCGTGAGTTGGAACATGAAGTCGGAAGGGAACCTTTCCTGGTTGCGCTTAATCTGCTGGTTAAGATGCTTGACCGCCACGCCGTATAGCTCAGCCAGGTCAGCGTCAAGGATGACCCTGTGACGACGCAGGAACAAGATTCGCGACTCGACGGAAAAGACAGATCCTCGACGCTTTGGCATAGAGAGCAGTTTTGCCTTTTTTGGTTTCTTCACTTTGAGGTCACAAATTGTGACCTCAACATCATAATCTGAAGCAAGATCGGATTTTCAATTTGTAACCGCAGATATTCGCCCAATCTCCCATTTGGAAAAAAGATTGGGATTACAGGAGATCGTGTATTCGCGAAGACCTGTGCAACCTCAACCCGAATCTTCCGTTGAAGTCTGGGCGTATGGCTGCTGAGAGCGGTTGTCTATAGCGGGGATCCGCTCGGCAATACCGATTTAAGTAATGCTGACTTCAGTATAAGTTCCGTAAACTTGCCGCAAGGCCTCGCAAACTTCTCCCACGGTGGCGTATGCGCGGACGGCGCCTACGATGTACGGCATGGTGTTGGCGGACGAAATGTTCCCATTCGAACCGGACGCACCAGCAGCCCCGGCTCTTGGTTCCTGGGCAGCAGCTTTCTTCAGCGCGTCCAGAGCCCGGCGAACCTCTTCATTGGATCGCCGTCCCCGCAGCGCCTTCAGCTTGGTCGATTGCTGGCGCGCGACGGTCTCGTCAATATAGAGAATATGCGGCGGTTCTTCTTCGATGGTGAACTCGTTGACGCCCACTGTGATTTTTTCCTTGGCCTCCGCCGCACGCTGGTATTGATACGAGGCCTCGGCAATCTCCTTCTGCGGATAGCCGCGCTCGATGGCCTTAACCATGCCCCCCATGGCGTCGAGGGTGCCGAAGTAGTCGAATGCACCCTTCTCCATTTGCAGCGTAAGGTTTTCGACAAAGTAAGATCCGCCTAGCGGATCCACTGTATGGGTTACGCCAGATTCATAAGCAATGATTTGTTGCGTGCGCAGTGCGATACGCGCAGCTTCTTCTGTAGGCAACGCCAGAGCCTCATCGTAGGAATCTGTATGCAGCGATTGCGTTCCGCCTAGCACGGCTGCTAGGGCCTGCAACGCCACGCGCGCAATATTGTTCATGGGTTGCTGTGCCGGCAGCGAAACCCCCGCAGTCTGAGTGTGGAAGCGCATCAGCCAGGTGCGCTGGTTCTTCGCGCCGAAGCGGTCTTTCATCACTTGCCCCCAAATCTTCCGGGCGGCGCGATATTTGGCGATCTCTTCAAAGAAATCGTTGTGCGCGTTAAAGAAAAAGCTTAGGCGGGGACCGAAGTCGTCCACGTCGAGACCGCGGCGACGGGCCCATTCGAGATACTCCACGCCGTCATACAAAGTGAAGGCTAGTTCCTGCAATGCGGTCGAGCCAGCCTCGCGGATGTGGTATCCGCTAATGGAAATGGTGTTGAACCGGGGCGTAAACTTCGAGCCGAACTCGAACGTGTCGATCACCAGCCGCATCGAAGGCGCGGGCGGATAGATATATTCCTTCTGCGCGATGTACTCCTTGAGAATGTCATTCTGGATAGTGCCCGAAATTTTCTTCCAGTCCGCGCCCTGCTTTTCCGCCACCACCAGATACATGGCCCATAGCACTGACGCGGGTGAGTTAATCGTCATCGACACCGTTGTTTTCTCCAGATCGATCCCAGCGAAGAGAATTTCCATGTCCTCGAGCGAATCAATCGCCACGCCGCACTTCCCCACCTCACCCTCGCTGGCCGGGTGGTCCGAGTCATAACCCATCAATGTGGGCAAGTCGAAGGCGACGGACAGCCCGCTGCCGCCGTGCTCGAGTAAGTATTTGTAGCGTTGGTTGGTCTCTTCCGGTGACGCAAAGCCGGAAAACTGGCGCATGGTGAAAAGCTTGCCGCGATATCCGGTAGCATGAATGCCGCGCGTATACGGCGGCTCGCCGGGATAGCCAAGATACTTTTCCGCGCTCCAGTCTTCGGGAAGATCGGCTTCGGTGTAGAGACGGCGTATTGGAACTCCGGAAATGGTAGTAAAGCGAGCCTGGCCTTGCTCGTCGCGATTGATGCCGGTAGGAGCGCCAATCGGCTTCTCGGGAGCTTTCTCCAGAGTCGGGGCTAAAGTCTTCTCAGCCCATGCCTTCTCCGCGACGGAAGGGTGGCGTCCCTCTAAGACGTCGGCGATCGGCCTTTCAGCAACTTGGGGTTTCGACGATTTCTTTCCCGACATGCTCAAGCAACCTCAATCCTTTGATGATATGGGGACGGCGGCCGACGGGCAACATTGCACCTGGCACTGCAGCGACCGATTGGTCGGTCAACTCGCAACCTGCTTCGTCGTTGGGCCAAGACCTAGCAAGCTACGTCTCTAGGAAAAAAGCATCCGCAGTGAGGTCGCTTGCAACGTCACAGGAACCATTATGACTTTTCACCTGAGAGGCGTGAGAGTTCCCATGCTTTGGCGTATTTCCAGCACACGTAGACAGCATGGTGAAGGTGCAGCAACAGGCCTTCGCGGCCATCCAAGAATCCGAGACGAAAGAAGTAGTTGTAAATAAACGTCGCCATGGGACGCAGCACGATGTTGCGCACGCTGAAACGGACCTTGCCTTTTGCTACCACCATTGCAGCGCCCAGGGACGAGTAGCGGTTCATGTGGTCGATGTAGTCGGAGAGCGTCGGGTAGGAGTGGTGAATAAGCGCGCCGCGCAGACGTCGTGGCGTGGCCGTGATTCCGGCTCCAAGCGATGGTTGAAGCTCCAATGTTTCGTGAACCAGAGTTTCCTTGAACCTCGCCGTGCCCCGCTGGAATAGCCTTAGCTTGCGATCCGGCCAGAAGCCTCCATGCTTGATCCGCCGCCTGAGAAAGTAATTGCTACGTGATATCCAAAAGCCGTTCACAGAGAGCGGCGCGAGATGTCCGTCTGGTGTCTTCTGCGCGACCTTATAAATAGCGGGCTGCGCTCGCACCGTACGCTCAATCTCGTCGGCGAGCTCACTACTAACCTCCTCGTCTGCGTCGAGGGAGAGAATGTACTCGCCCGTAGCTTTATCAATAGCCGAGTTTTTCTGTCCGGCATAGCCCTTCCATTCCTCAACGTAAACCTTTGCCCCCAACGACTTCGCGATCTCCACGGTGCGGTCGGTCGAGCCCGAGTCGACGACGATGATTTCCCCTTTGCCCTGGCAAACCAGCGGCATCACGCTTTCGAGCGCACGGCCGATGTTGACTTCTTCGTTGTAAGTGATGATGACGACCGAGAGGGTCACCGGGAGAGGATACCTTGCCGACCAACGGAATGGGAACTTGGCATGGAGTTCAAGCTCAGCGGCGTTCCATGCCCGGTTTTTGCGACTGCCCGCTGGTGGTTACATCTGTCCCCCGGGCTGGGCGGGCGCTGCCTGAGGTTGCCCCGGCTGCTGAGGCGCTGCGGGCTGCATATCCTGGCGGGGCGCTACGTAAGGCACGCTCGGTAGCTTGGTGACCTGGCCGCGGCTGGCGTCGGCGACATCGATGCCGGAACGCTCCAACAACGATCCGGTGGCACGGTCGAGCTCGATGCGTGATTTCTCATAGGCGGCCTTGGCTGAAACCAGATTTGATTCGGTGCTGGTCAAAACCGAAGCCTGCTGCAACACCGCGGTTTGCGTCGACAAGCCAACTTTGAGCTTCTCTTGCTCAGAGTTGAGACTCTCTCTTGCGAACTCAGCCGCAGACTGGGCGGCCTGGACAGCAGCGCGATTCTGCTTCACATCGAACTGCGCGTTCCGCACTTCAATGCGAACCTGGTTTTCGAGCTGGTGCTGGCGCACCTGAGCCTGCCGATACTCCAGCTGGGCGCGCACCTGGTTGGCCTGCGCCTGGCGGTTGCGCAACGGTATATTCAGGGTCAGACCGACGCCCTTATCGGGAGCAGTTCCGTTAACCAGTTGCTGCAGAGTGCTAGGGTAAGTGACCGGACCTCCATTGACGAAAGGAGGTGCCGCGTTCTTGGGATTAAAGCAATCTGAGAGAATGGTGCTGGAGCATGTGGGGCGAGCCACATCCCCACCCACGCCAGATCCGCCGTAGTAAGCAAAAGCATCGAGCGTGGGCAGCATGGCATTACGCACCGTCTTGTTGTTCAGGTTGCGAGTATCCAGATCAATGCTGGACTCTGCCAATTCTGCACGTTGATGGAGCGCTTCAGCAATCAATTCCAGCGTCGAAGTGGCCGGTTCCTGTTGCGGTATCAGCATCGTGGAGGTCGGAATTACGTCCGCGCCCGCCAATACGGGATCTTCGATGCTGCGGCTAAGCGCATTTTTCATCAGCAATTGCTGCAGTTCCAGGTTGTTCTGGGCCACGATCAGGTTCTGCTGGTCGGTGGCGACGGTGCTTTGCGCGCTCACCACTTGGATAGGAGGAACGGTGCCCACCTGTGCCTGGGTTTGAGTGTCGGTGTAGGCCTTCTGCGCGTAGGCCAGAGCCTCCTCCTGCACCTTCACGTTTTCGTAGGCGTAAACCAGATCCCAGTACATGTTTTCGATCTGATCGACAGTAGTGATCACCTGCAGCCGGAAGGCCACGTCGGAGATCTTGCGATTGTTCTGGGCTATGCGAATGAATCGTGTGTTGGGAAGAAATCCGAAGCCTTGCAGCAAGTTCTGGGTCAGCCTGAACTGGAAGTTGGCACTCAGGCCGGGACTCAACAGCGTTGTTGGATTGTTGGTAGTGACATGCGTGTTGTTGAATCCCGCGTTTAGCGTTGCGCCCCATTGGAAACCCTGGGTGTAACCGAAGTCAGCTGTGTAAGTATTTTGCGCTACGATGGGTACGGGACTGAAAATGCTCGTCGACTCCGTATTGTTCTTGTCTAATTGCAGGGTGCCGGTCAAGGCAGGATCAAAGCTCAGGATGGGCGAGCCGATACCTAGCGTAGAGCTGACCAAGCCGTTCGTGCCGGTTCCCGCGCCACCCGGGGCCACCGTCGTGCCTCCAGTGCCGGATCCCACGGTTCCACCGAGCCCTCCCACTCCGCCTCCGGGCGTATTCTGCACGACGCCCGTATTCACGCCGAGAATATTCGCTCCTGACTTTGCGCGGAGGATATCGGCGTCGGCGATATTGAGGTTGTAGCGGGCAATCTCCAGATCGAGATTGTTTTCAAGGGCCAGCGCGATGGCATCGTCGATGGAGAGATAAATCTTGCCATCTTGTAGCAGCGAATCGAGGCGCGCAGAGTTGCTCAGACTCACTTCAGCCAGAGGCCGCGGCCGGTAGGGCTGTAACAGATGGGGGAACGCCGAGCGCGGCTTGGAGTAATCCACAAGGTGGACCTGCTGTGGCAGTGCGGTTTTCTGCTCCGGCTGGGGTGCGGAAGAAACTGCCGGGGAAGAAGTTTGCGGCGAAGCCTTCTGAGCCACTACGCAGAGCGATAGCGCGCACGTCAACAGGGCGCACGCCACGATCCATTGGGTTGAATGCGCGGCGGCAGAGGTCAGACGGGGCAAAGACATGGCGAGGTCTCCTTGCATGAGAACGATATTTCTTTCTTTAAGTTAACAGAGCGTTGCAATCCGAAATTTTGATGCCAGGGATGGGAGGAAGGCGTCACTCGATTCCATCTTGGGGCAAGGGGAGTGGGTGAAAAGAGAATGGATTTGTAAAGAATTGTTGCGGAAGATATCGAGGGAGCGCGGTCTTAACGCGCTCCCTCGTTCCCTGGTTGATCCGGTTCAGGGCGCCGCAGCGGATTACCGGGACGCTACGGTTGCGACTGCGACGGCGGAGTCGATGGTTCCGGCGACGACGGTTGCGACGGCGTCGTCGTTGGAAGGTCTTTTCGCGGCGCCACGTAGGGCACCTTGGGCAGGCGCGTCACTTGGCCGCGGGCGGCATCCTCAATACTGATGCCATAGTGATCCAGAAGTTGACCGGTGGCACGGTCCAGCTCCACTTTCGATTTTTCGTAGGCGACCATCGCGTTCACCAGCGTCGACTCCGCTGTGGCCAGCTGGCTCTGATTTTGCAAGACCAGCGTGGTGGTCGACGTGCCGAACTGATACTTCTTCTGCTCCGCGTCCAGCGACTGCCGCCCCAGCTCCACCGCGGCTCTGGCCGAATCCACACTGGCGCGGTTTTGCTGGACGGCGAATTGCGCGTTGCGGACTTCGACGGTGACTTGATTCTCAATCTGCTGCAGACGTAACTGCGCTTGGCGAAATTCCAACTCGGAGCGGATCTGCACCGCTTGCGCGGCCCGATTGCGCAGCGGAATGTTGAGCTGCAGGCCAATGCCTTTGTCGGGAGCGGTAGAGTTTACCAACTGGTTCACGGTTGAGCCATAGCCGGTGGTTGGTACGATGGGACTCTGGCTTAGCGTCGGATCCGGATTAGCAGTGGCGCAGAACGGTTGGGATGGGCTCGCACAAAGAGCAGCCGGGTTCTGCGCGCCGCCTAGCCCCGATCCCCCGTAATAGGCGAAAAGATCTAGGGTCGGTAACAGCGAGCTCCGCACCGCCTTGTTGCTTAATTCGCGGCTGTTCAAATCTATCCGCGACTCGACCAATTCCGGCCGATGGCGGAGCGATTCGTTGATCAGATCTTCAGCGGGAACGACAGGCTCCTGCGCCGGGACGTCCATCGTCGACGTGGGAATCACCTCCGCAGTAGCCAGCGTCGGATCTTTCAATGTGCGGCTGATCGCATTTTTCATGAGCAACTGCTGCAATTGGAGATTTGTCTTCGCCGTGGTCACTGCCTGTTGATCGGTGGCTACCGTGCTTTGTGCGCGCACCACTTCAATCGGAGCCAGGCTCCCAATCTCGACCTGCTTTTTTGTGTCAGAAAGCGTCTTTTGCGCAAAGGCGAGCGACTCGTTTTGCACGCGCACATTCTCGTATGCAAATACCAGATCCCAGTAGATGTTCTCGATCTGATCAACGGAATCGGTTACTTGCAAGCGGAATGCGACATCAGAAAGTTCACGATTGTTCTTTGCGATCCGGATAAATCGCTGGTTGGGAGCGAAACCCAGGCCTTGCAAGAGATGCTGGGTAACCGTAGCCTTGAAATTAGAGTTGAGCTGGGGACTCAGGCTGGTGAAGATGCTGTTGGTGGTGGCACGTGTGTTGTTGAAGCCCACGGAAAGATTTGTGCCCCACTGGAAAGCCTGGTTGTACGCGAAATCAACCGTGCCGGTATTTTGCATAAACAACGGCACGGAGAACGAACTGCTTGACTTTTGACTGAAGTGGTCTTCCTGAAGCGTGCCGGTAAGAACCGGATCGAAGCTGCCAATCTGCGGTCCGAAGCCAAGTGTCGAACTGACCAATCCATTGGTGCCGGCGCCCAGACCTCCCGCTCCCAGGCTGGTGCCGCCGGTGGCTGCGCCCGACTGCGCTCCGATTCCCCCCACGCCACCGCCCGGTGTGTTGAGCACCAAACCGAGGGGCGTGCCGAGGATACCGGCTCCCGCCCTGGCGCGCAGGATGTCGGTATCGGCAATATTCAGCGTGTAGCGCGCAATGGCAATGTCGAGGTTGTTCTCGAGCGCCAGAGCGATGGCGTCGTCGAGCGAAAGATAGAGCTTGCCCTCGTGCAGAAATTGGTCGATTCGCCCCGTATTGCTCAAATTCGGCGGTGGCAGATGCCTAGACTGGTAAGGAGCAATCGGATTCGGAAAGTGTGATACCGGTTTGGTATAGTTCAGCGTTCCCACGCGCTGTGTCTCTGCTGCAGCCGACGTTTGAGGGGTCGGAGCGGAGGGAACGTCTTGTCCCCAGCATGAGAGTGCTAAACTTCCGCAAAAAATCAAGCGCGTGGCAAGCTGCAGGGTCGAAGCTAAACGAGGCAATAGCATCTACTTGTCTCCGTTCATAAGAGCTTGTAGCTAAAAGACTTCGTTTTTACCTGGGACAGCCGGACTCATTAGAAAACAGTCCGGGAATTCCTTCCGGTTCATGCCTTGATACGCATACAGCGTGCTGAAGGTTCCTGTAAGTAGCGGTTCCTTCTCGCCAACCACTTGCGCCGCTCTAAGGATGTGATAGTCCAAATTCGAAGAACTTGCATGTCACACTGCCAAATCCCGAGAAGTGAACTAGTATATCGGACGCGCTCAGAACCTCTGGCGGAGACAAACCGCGCTGGTGACGAATCGACTCCAGAACAAGCGCCACGGTCAACAAGGACCTGCATCGCGTTGCCGGTTGTAATCCGGGTTGGCACACGAAAACACTTAGATGAACCGATGTCGTGGCAGGACTCGAAAGATCGCAACATGCGCCATCTAAAACTGATCATTTCTTATGACGGGGCTGATTTCTCAGGATGGCAAGTGCAGCCCGATGCGCTGACTGTGCAGGGCACACTAGCCTCAGCCATTGGACGCATCACCGGAGAAAAGGTATTACCCCAAGGGTCGGGCCGGACCGACGCAGGGGTGCACGCGCTGGCCCAGGTATTGACGTTTGCAACCGAGTCTTCCGTTCCCACCGCAAATTTCTTGACCGCGTTGAACGATATCTTACCGCCCACGGTGCGCGTGTTGGAGGCGGACGAGGCGCCAGCGGATTTTCACGCGCGCAAGTCGGCCCGCGCCAAGACGTACCGCTATCGGATATACCGCCAGTCAATCTGTCCGCCGTTTTTGGCGCGGTATGTGTGGCACTATCCCTATCGTCTGAATGAAGAAGCCATGGGACAGGCTGCGACCATCGTAATCGGAGAGCATGACTTCACTTCGTTCGCGGCCGTCGATCCCGAGCGCGGCCGCGAGGATCAGCCGGCTTCGAGTGTGCGGCGAATTTTTTCTTCGACGTGGGAGCGCCAGGATGAAGAGCTGGTCTATACCGTGCGCGGCTCCGGGTTCCTGCACCACATGGTGAGAAATCTGGTTGGGACATTCATTCTGGTCGGAAAGGGAACGTTCGAGGTCGGAGACATCGCGCGCATTCTGAAGGCCCGCCACCGATCAGCCGCGGGAGCGACGGCGCCAGCCGGCGGACTCTATCTGGTCAGTGTGGAGTATTAGCACGAACCGCGTTGAAAACGGCTTGTGAGGATCAAAACTGGAAGACGAGGACTGACCTTGTTGGCGGTGCCGCAGTGATGGGCTCGTCCTACGAAGTCTGGTTGCGGACTGCGGCGTTGGCCAAGCCGTTGGCCTCGGCGTTATTCTCGCGGCGGACATGGGAGATGGAGAATTTGATGGAGCGAGCCAACTTGCGGCAAATAAAATTGAGGGAATAGAGGCGAGCGCTGCGGCACCTATACTGGCCTTTCATCTGCCTCACCACGACCTCGGAATCGGAGTAGACGTGCAGCGTCCTGGCCTTCAAAGCCAATGCGCATTGCAGAGCTTCGAGCAGAGCAACGTATTCGGCGACATTGTTGTCCTGATGGCCGATCCACTTAGCGATTCGGATTTCGCCGTTGTCGGAACCGTCGATAATCACCCCAATACCGGACGGCCCTGGATTCCCCAGGGAGCCGCCGTCCACGTAGGCCACCAAATCTGGCATCAGGGTTCGTGTCTGTCTACAACATGCGCCCACAGGCTTTCTGTCGTCAAGATTATTATTTGATTCCCTCTCAACCGTCGTTCAATCGCTACAGGGCTGTGTAAGCATTTGTGGAAAAGTAAGGCAAATTGGAAATGTACTCTGTGAAGTGGCAGTGGCAGAATGAGTTACGTTTTTCACGATGTAGGTTATCGCGTCCCGCAATTGCACCAAAAAATGTCGTTGACATCTTTGCCTCAGATGTTTAGGGTTGCACGCGTCGATGGCTGAAAGGGTTGGCTAAATAATACTTTGCCAGTCCGAAGTAGGCTGAGTGATCAGCTCGGCGGGGTGACCCGTGGAGCAGCCAGACCTGAAAAAACCGACGGCTCTGCGAGGAGCAGTTGGGGTTTGGGACTGCGAAAGCAGTGATCGCATCAAGGGGCTGTGACGGTACATGCATCCACGCTGTTGGCTCCCTCGCAAGAGCTGACAGTTAGAGCATAACCAAAGTCACGGCCCTTTCTATTTATTGCCCAATCCCCTCCCGGTTCCTTACGCACAGTCGCTTCCGTGAAGCGAAGCACGCCCCTCGAATCCTCTGGCATAATGCCAGAATGGGTTTAAGCCGCAGGGGAGTAATTCCATCGACCAACGCTCAATCCTGCAGGTTTTGCCGATTTCGACCGCAAAGCGAATAACCTATCGCCAGGAGAAAACAATGATCGCTCGGACGAGCAAAATTGCATTCTGTGCATGGTTGGTTCTCGCTGGAACTTTCTCCGCGCTTGCACAAACTTATACGATCACTGAGATCGGTGTGTTGAAGGGAGATAACGAGAGCAGCGGTTTT